>Ga0155966_1095_pt1 | contig 9284 bp, 6 predicted proteins | sample RifCSPlowO2_02_FD_107620 | JGI IMG/M metagenome (GOLD analysis project Ga0155966, IMG submission 107620) | Ignavibacteria bacterium RIFCSPLOWO2_02_FULL_55_14 | reverse complement strand
AAAACGGGAAAAGCTACGGGATAATCTTGAACATCGGCGGGTACTACAAGAACGTCTTCAGCCTCTCCCCTTCCTTTGAGATCACCAAGAAAGAGATCGACCTGGCGGTGGAGTTCTTCGAACGATTGATGCAGCGCTGCGTGAAATAGGCACGTTACTTGCTCGCGAAAACCTTAGGCTACCCGCTCAATTTTTGTCCCAACCAAATTCTTTTCCACCAGTTGGGTCTGCTTCATTGTCCTGATCCTTGGCAAACCGCACACGATAGACCTGCGGGTTAGTTACCTTCCAGCAAGAGCCTTCAAGGATAGCAAAATTCTGCGCCTTTCCCGGGGGTAAATCAAGAAGGTATCATCATCCTATGGCTCTGGAAGTTGAAGGGGGGGTCAGCAGTATGGTAGGGTACAAAAAGACAAGGAGTTCACATGAGGAACGGTCATGCGCTGGCGTTTGATAGGAAAGCGGAAGCGATCTATCAAAGAAGGCTGAAACCAAAGCTCGAAAGAAAATACAAAGGTCGTATTGTGGCAATCGATGTCGATTCGGGGGACTACTTTCTCGGCAGGACGGTGATGGAAGCTATGGAAAAAGGCCGCAGGAAGCATCCCGGCAAGATCTTCTATGCTATCCGGATCGGCTATCGGGCCGTTCATTCGCTGCGCAGTATATGCCGATTCACGGGACGGTAACATCGGCACGCGAGCCCGTTATTGTCCTGGAAACTCTCCCAACGAGGCGCAAGATTTCTCTCATCATTGACACAGGTTTCTCCGGAGAGCTGTGCCTCCCTTTGAGAATGATTAAGAGTTTGGGGTTCCAGCATACGGGAGGGAACCATTTGTGCTGGCAGATGGCCGAATTGTGCGAGCAAATGTCTACAAGGGACAAGTTCGTTGGTTTAATAAGAGACAGCCTGTTGAGGTGATCGCATTAGATAATCCCCGCGGGCTTCTGGGGACTCAGATTCTTCAGAGGTGTAAGTTAACTGTCCGGTTCCGAAGCCGAAGCGTACACATCAATCAAGAACGATAAACAAGGCGACCGATTGTGCCCTCTCACTTCCCGTCTCCCACCAGAATAAACGGCGCCCAGAAGTAGGGGTGGAAAGTGGATACAGAGATGGGGGCTGAAACAGGTGGTGCCTGAGGTTTTGTCTGGACAACTTCCCCAAGCCCGTCCCACAACCGCTGAGCACTACCAGGCTGCTTCCATCCTGGCGAACAGTCCCCGGATATCTTCAAACTAGCCTGCCTTCCTTTTTTGAGTAGGAGACGCGCTGGGCAGCCGCATCCACCATTTTCCCAGTGGACCCGAATTGGCCTTTTTGCGGAAGTAAGTTACCTGGTCTTCCAAAGTTAAATGTTTTGTCTCCTCATATACTTTACTTTGGACCCGGCGCTTGAATGCTATACAGTCGAATTCTCTTTCGGCCCTATTCTTCCTCATCTACTAAGACCTCCTTGGGCGAAATGGACACAGGTCTTCCCGTCGGCGACTTTTCCCTATTCCCCATTTCCGTCACCAATAAGTCGTGACGGGACCTTGACAAAACTACCTTCACCCTCGGCTGCACCAAACGCGACCCGTCCTCACAAGCGCCCCTAGGCCACGCGTTCAATTTTTGTCCCAACTAGGCGGGAGGGGCGGCCTGAGGCGAGCCTTTTTATGCGCACATAGACCACCGGTTGTCCCTTTTCCCGCTGCCGCTTAGAATTTCTCAAGTTAAAACGCCTCAGCTTCTCATCATAATCCGGCAGTAGAACAACCTGCGCCTCCTTGGGAATACTTTTTTCTAGCTCGGGATGCGACAAAAGATGGCGCATAAACTCAAAACTGAGCTCCAAGTTTTTTTCCACTAGTTTGTTATCTTTCGTCATCCTACCCTCCTGAAGAACCGTTCACGGTAAAGTTGCCAATTGGCCTTTAGATCCAATTCGGCAAAAGTCAGGGCGCGATTATAATCCAATATGAACAGAGGGGTCTTGATAACTGTTCCTTGAATGCCGTATTGGTCCCGATGGCTAAATCCATGGGCCGTGTCATACCGGACCACGGGCAACCAATCGCCCCGCCAGAGAGTCTCATACTGCACTGAAAAGTTGATGATCTTCCCTCTACTTCGAGCATGATATTCCCGAAGACGATCCGCCGGCCCCAGTTGAATGACGAACTCAGTCTCTTTCACAACACAGCTTCAACGCACCTTATGTAGGATAAATGTTGTAGACTAAATTGGCAAGTCTAGCTGCAATAGCTACTTCCCATCCCCTACCAGTATAAAGGGTGCCCAGAAGTAGGGGTGAGAAGTTGAGACAACGCTAGAGGTTGGGGACGTAGGCTTCGCCTGCGGAATCTCGCCGAGCTTCCCTATCCCTCCCACCCCTCTCCTGGCCAAAAGGTCACTGCTTGCTTGTCCACGGATCAGCTCCAACTGCGCCTGCCTTAACGCCTCCACCTTTGTCATGGTCCTGAGGTTCCTGTAAAAGCTGGCCATCAAAGCCGCCGTGCTGCTGTCCTCCACCTTCCACAAACTCGCCACCACTGACGGCGTACCCGCATAGATAAAGGCACGGGTTAACCCAACAAGTTCGTCTCCACTCGATAGCTTCCCCAACCCCGTTTCACACGCGCTAAGCACGACAAGATTGGCGTACAGATCCATCCCAAAGATCTCCCTCACCTCCAGCCTTCCATCCTCCGTGCCATCCTTGGCCAAGAGTATGGCAGACGATAAAGGATCTCCGTCCTTCAGCTCTGCATGGGTGGCAAAGTGAAGGATGTCATACTGGGACGACAAGCCCTTCGCCCTCTCCTCCGTAGCCTCCTTCCTCACATACACGCTGGACTTGGGATAGAGCCTCCTCACCTCTCCTGCCTCCAACTCTGCAAACTGTAAGTCCTTCTGAGGGTCTCCCAGGTCCGGATTCCCAAAAGCTAATACCCTCCCTGCCTGTGCCAGCACGGCAGACAGGTCCCCCTTCGCCTTCCGCTTCTCCTTCACAAACTGAAGCAGACTGGCACTGGACAGATAGTAGATGGGATATTTCTCAATCAGATAGTGCCCGTCAGGGGCAAGCAGAGCATGAAAGGGCAAGTAGTGAAGGACATCGTGAGGAACGATGATGAGTTCTTTGCCAGTGACGTGGGGAAGAACTCCCTCAATGAGATGCTGATAGAGAACAGTAGAGGCTACCTTAAACTTGTCCCTCTCGCCCAAACTAAAAATGGCCTCCCGTAAACTCTTAACTAAACCAGCAAGTTTCCCTCTTGACAGCTTTACCCTTACAAACTGCATCCTGTCCTTCTCGACCACCCAAACAAACGCCCCAGAACCAGCAACGAAGTACTCAACCAGAGTGGTGCCAGGATCGAGCAACTCCTGAACTTCCTTGAGGGTTAAAGGCTCCACGGTCATGAGCGAAGCCTGCTCTTTGTCTTCCTTTCTAACCTTAGCCAGAAAGGCGTTATAGGCCCTTTCAGCCCCTCTTAGTTCTCTGCCTAATTCAGCCCTTGCAGCTGCCTCTCTCTCTGTGACCAGCCTTGCCCTTATTGCGGCGATGTGCTCCTGTAATACCCTCTCCTCTTCCAGTAAGCCACTCCTTATCCTTGAAAGCTGAACCTTACTACCTAAAACATCCAAAAAGACCCGTGACCGAGCGCGCTCGTTATAATTAAAAGCCTCCTCTTGCTTTCCCGCAGCTAGAAGAACCTGTATCATGCTGACATAGGCGCTCAAGCCACCCTCAAAATAGGATTGCCTGTAATCTTCTGACTCTAAGAGTGAGCGAGTGGATTCGATCTGCTGGATCGCCTTTTGATAGTAAGGTATGGCCTTAACAGGCTCTCCAGTCTGGCGTAAAACATCACCAATACGTGTGTTCGTCCAACTGATCTCACCTCGCTCTTGTTGGTTTTCGGCCACAGCAAGAGCCTTTCGAAAATTTTCCAGGGCTTGAGGAAAATTTTTCTGTTGGTAATAAATCTCCCCCAGGTTCCGATATAGACTGGGCTCATAGGCATATTTAAGCTCCCAATCTTTTATGGAATTCATGGCTCTGTGGTAGTGTTCCAGGGCCTGTTGTAAATTCCCTGCCTGACGATAGGCATTGGCTAGTGCAGTTAGCCTGAGAATGAAGCTTGTCCTCGCGTTTTCTATCAAGGTCTGATTCTGTGTCCTGGAGCCGTAAAGTCTGACCAGGTAGCTTTCATATAGATAAACGGATTGGGAAAAGGCATCAATTGCCTTTTCATATTCCCGCCGGCGCATGAGGTCCCAACCAAGGCGCAAATATAAGTTACCTTCATGAGCGATTCGGGTGCTGGTATCAGGTGGAATCTCTTTTACTATCAGAAATCCCTTTTCCAGAAGGTCTCGAACCTTTTCAAAATTTCTGACAGATCTATAGGCGTCGATAAGGAGATGAAGAGCATAAATCTGAAGAGCAGCGCTTTTGGTCTTACTCGCTATCTCTAGACTTTTTTCACCATACGTAACCGTTTTTTGGAGCTGTCCGGACCAGGTGGCTACTCTCGAGGCCTCTGCATAGGCCATGGTCGCCGCTGCCCAGTGTTTCTGAGGAGACGAACTTGCCACTGCATTTTTCTCGGCCTCTTGGGCCTGAGATTCGTAAAAGGCTAACACCTCCTTGAGCTCGCCCCGTAAGAGTGCCCTGCGCGAAGAGGCATAAGTCGCCTCAAACTTCCGCTCAGGAAGGATGGCACAACCCGATAGGAATCCGGCAAAGAAAAAAAAGAGTACGGTGGCTATCACAGCTCAATTACTTTGGGCAGTTCTTAGATAAAACCCGAAACTCCCAATCGTTATTTCCCGTCCCCCACCAGGATAAACGGGGCCCAGAAATAAGGGTGAGAGGTAGAAACGGAGACGGGGCCAGGGGTCGAAGATTGGGGTTTCGTTTCCGGCACCTCGCCGAGCCTTCCTATCCCTCCTACTCCACGTCTAGCAAGTAAGTCACTACTCCCTTCCCCACGGATCAACTGAAGCTGCGCCTGCCTTAACGCCTCCACCTTGGTCATGGTCTTAAGATTCTTGTAAAAACTGGCCATAAGCGCCGCTGTGCTGCTATCCTCCACCTTCCACAAACTCGCCACCACCGATGGGGTCCCCGCATAAATAAATGCTCTCGTCAGGCCTACCAGCTCATCCCCGCTCGATAGCTTCCCTAACCCCGTCTCACAAGCACTAAGGACCACCAGATTAGCTTGCAGATCCATCCCAAAAATCTCTCTGACCTCCAGCCTGCCATCCTCTTTGTCATCTCTAGCTAAAAGAATGGCGGATGAGAGAGGATCTCTCTCACTTAGCTCCGCATGCGTGGCAAAATGAATGATGTCGTGCCCTGGGGAGAGAGCTTTTGATTTCTCCTCTGTGGCTTCTTTCCTAACCAGAAGTGTGGATTGAGGGTACAGATCCTTGACCCCCTGGGCTTCCAGCTCAGCAAACTTTAAATCCTTGTTCGGATCTCCTAAATCAGGATTGCCAAAGGCCAGCACCTTCTCCCCCTTAGCTCTCCTCTTGTCCTTGACAAACTGAAGCAGGCTGGCGCTGGAAAGATAGTAGATCGGATACTTCTCAATCAGATAACGTCCATCAGGCGAGAGTAGGGCATGAAAGGGAAGATAGTGAAGGACATCATGGGGTACGATGATCAGTTCCTTGCCCTTCACATGGGGGAGAACCGGCTCAAGGAGATTGCGATATAAATACTTAGACGCGATATTTAATCTTTCTCTCTCCCCAAGGCTGAACATGCTTTCCCGTAGGGACTTAACTAAACCGAAAAGTTTCTCCTTGCGTAGGCGGATTGGCAGATATTGGAATCTATCTTTCTCGACTATCCAAACCCTAATATTTCGTCCGGTTATAAAATACGAGACCAAGGTGGTGCCAGGGTCAATCAGATCTTGCACTTCCTTGAGCGTCAGGGGTTTCACCGTCATCAAGGAGGCCTGTTCTTTGTCCGCTTTTCTCAATCTGGCAAGAAAGACATTATAGGCTCTCTCAGCCTCCCTTAGTTCTTTTCTTACGTCTGCCCCCTGCGGTTCTTCTTCACCTCCGAGTTTTGCTTTGAGCGCGGAAATTCGCTCCTGTAACGACCTTTCCTCTTCCAGTAGCCCGCTTTTTACCCTTGATAGCTGTACCTTACTGCCCAACACATCCAAAAACGCCCGAGACCTCGCCTTCTCGCTGTAATTAAAGGCCTCTTCCCATTTCCCGGACGCTAGAAGAGCTACGATGGCACCCGAGTAGGTCCCTACAACTCCCTCAAAATAAGACTGCCTGTATTCCTCAGATCCTAAGAGGGACCGGATCGACTCAATCTGTTGGACTGCCTTTTGGTAATGGGGTACCGCTTCTCCAGGCTTTCCCGTCTCACGTAAGATATACGCCAAGCGAGCACTAGCAATCCTAACAGCATCAGGCCTTCGCTGGCTTTCTGCTAGAGCCAGGGCTTTCTGATAATTTTCCAACGCCTCGGGAAAGTTTCTTTGCTGGATATAGACTTCACCTATTCCTTCATACAGGACGTTTTCGTATGGATACTTCAGACTCCACTCCTTAATTAAGTTGAAAGCACCCTGGTATTGTTCTAGCGCTTGATCAACCCTCTTTGCCCGCCGATAGGCTGTACCAATAGAAGCCATGAAGATGATCATATTTGTCCTGGCAACCTGGACATCCCTGTCAGTGGGTCTGAGTCGAGAGAGCCAATTTTGGTTCGCATACAAAGCTTGCTGATAGGCGTCGGCGGCTTTCAAATATTCTCGTCGGCGCATCAAGTCCTGACCCTGCAAATCATATAAGAGGCTTTCCCAATTTACCCGATTGTTTGTGTTGATAGGAATCTGCTTTATAATCTCAAACCCTTTCTGCAGATACTCGCTAGATTTCTCAAAATTCCTCACTGATCTATACGCCCAAATCAACTCCTGGATCGCGTTAAGCATATACCTTGGCTCTTTTGTCTTCTCAGCGGTCTCTAAGGCCTTTTCCGCGTAATCAATTGCTTTCTGCAATTGGCCGCTATTGCGAGCAGCTCGTGCTGCATACTTATACGCCAGCGCCGCTGCCTCCCAATACTGCTGGGGAAACATACTTGACAGAGCGCTTTTCTCAGCCTCAAGGGCCTGGGATTCGTAAGCTGCCAAGGCCTCTCTAGGCTCGCCTCTCGAAACCGCTCCCCACGACGAGATAGCGGTAGTTTCGAACCTAGGCTGTTCAACGGTGCAGCCAGAGACGAAAAGGAACACAAAAATAGTTGACGCTGCCAGCCCAATCATTGTGCGTTTGCCTGCCATATCTATGGAAATCTTGAGTCTACCGTTATCTATGCAGAAAACTCACCGCCCTCACGACCGATCCTGTGCCGGTGACGACTTCAGTCACTTTCTGGATCTTCTTCCCATCGCTCAGCACATAGGTCACCGCCTGGCCTTTGGTGACGCCGCCGACGCCGCGCTGCATGACTGCAATTCTCTCCTTTATCTCCTTAGAAGCGCGTTTCTGCCCCGCTTCATCTCCGCCTTCCATCTTAGCGAGAAGCGCCTTGATATCGGACATCGGCTTTTCTGAAGAGAGCACGTAGATTGTCTCGGTGCCGGTATTCTCATCCAGCCAAAACCAGAGCTCCTTCGAGGGGATCACGAGTTTTCTTCCTCCCTCGACAAATCCGGGTTGATCGATCTTCGGGTCGGGAAAAATCTGGCTGGCGCTGCCCTGACTGTCGTAAAGAAGGATATAGACGTAAGCAGGACGGTTGGTCTCCAGGTGAACCTGGAAATTATCATGGGAGCGCAGAACGCTCCCTTCACTCACTAACACCTCTGTATAGCCGCTGTCGGTCTCCTTCCTCTGGCCTATGATGTTCATCCGGAGACTCAGAGGAGCTGCAACTACTTGGGCAGGGGACTCCTTCTTGACGGCCAGCTCCTGCTTGACCTCGGGTTGGGGCGCAGCCTCCTCAGACTTGGCAACTGCCGTCGGAGGAACTTCTTTCGGTTTGGCAATGACGGTGGGAGTTGGTTCTTTGAGCTTCGTCACCTCTTGGCCCTTTTTAGCTTTTGTTACAATGGCGGGCTTTTTGAATTCGGTTTTCTCTTCAACTTCAGCCTTTTCCTCTGGCTCTTTCACCGTCTCTGGTGGCGAGAGAGGTGTTGGTGTTGTCACCGGGACAGATGCAAGCTTCTCCTCCTCATTGACACTGGGGTAAAAGAGATAGTAACCGGAGAAGGCCAGGACCAGCAGAAAAACTCCAATAACGGGATAGAGAAAAGGTAACCGTCGAGCCTTTGTTATTGAACTTGGAGCTGGAGCAGGCGTCTTCCCCCGCATCACCTGCCTCCATTCTGTCCTGGCCACCTCCCGCATTGTCGCTTCGGCGGCTTCTTCTTTCTCGGCCGAGGCAAATTCAAAAGTCGGGTCGCCGTAGAGCATATAACTAGCCCAAACAACCGTCTCCTCGCCGTAGGCGTCAACCAACTCCTGACGCGCCCTGCGGACCGCCTCCCCCACTTTCTCCCCTTGGGCCAGAAAGCTGTAAAACTGCCTGGCGAAGTAGGAGCTAGGCTCGTCTAAAACTTCCCAAAAAGTGCCGATGTAGTGCTGCACGCCGGCGAGGAGATAGGCATTGGCCAGACCGAAGATCTGCTTTTCATATCCCTCTTGAATTTGCCATTCTCCGGTCTGTCCGGTTTGACAGGCGTTAGAGAAAACCAGGAAAGGCATGGGCTGGAGCCCGCCCATAGCGGAAATCTCACTTGCTTTGAGCCTCCCGCCGCTTAACAACCACCCACTTTCAGAGGGACTCTCGGGGTGATAATCAGCATGGCCGGCATAATGGACGATGTCGTAGTCGCGCAGATTCTTCTTGACAAAAGGGATATCGGCAGGGTGGCTTTTGAAATCAACGTGAAACGTTTCCCTCTTCTCATCAAGAAAGTTTTTTATCTCAGTCCCTTCCCTGTAAGAGGCCTCAAGGTCACCGCGCGGGTCAGCCAGGATCAGGACTTTGAAGGGAGCCTTTAAGGTGCGGCTTGAAAGAGATGTCGGTGCCTGACGGGTGCTGACGATCCTGCCCATAGCAAAGCGGCGGCAGAGAAAATCCTGGCCGTTAAACAGCAGCTCCCATGGTATGTGAACCAGCCTGTCGTCCACGTAGAGGATCAGGTTCTTGGCTGTTGTGGAATTGAGCTTCTCCCGGGCCTTGGCAGGGACCAAAAGATCAAAGAGGATCTGTCCGGATTTTTTAAGGCTGTCGAGGATT
>Ga0155966_1087_pt1 | contig 9320 bp, 7 predicted proteins | sample RifCSPlowO2_02_FD_107620 | JGI IMG/M metagenome (GOLD analysis project Ga0155966, IMG submission 107620) | Ignavibacteria bacterium RIFCSPLOWO2_02_FULL_55_14 | reverse complement strand
GCGTGAAAATCTTCTAAAATTCGTTTTTCCGCATCCTGCTAGGCCAGCATTTTCGAGAAAAGCCTCAAGTCGTCGATCGCGTGACGAGTTATAAGATAGTTCTTCCGCACATGCTCCTTCCCCACCTCTCCAAAAGCCCGTGCGGTCCGTTCATGCTTCATCAGGTAACAGATCCTTTCTGACCATCCGGTTGTGTCGCCGGGTTCCACAAGATACCCGGTCGAGTTGTCGATGATCTGCCGTGGAATACCCCCTACGTTTGATGCAACGACAGGCTTCGCTTTCCACAATGCCTCTGTTACTGTGAGCCCGAATCCTTCCCTTGACGACTTCTGAAGGATGACGCGCGCCATCCGCTGCAATGCATTGACCAGGATGTTGTCCTCCGCGGTAATCAGAATAACCTCTTTGTTGTCAATCATCGACCCGGCGGAAAGCCGGGTCCTCTCGAAGAGATCCCAACCCTCGGGATCATCTGTTGCCATGCTGCCGCAGAGCACCAGGCGGCAGTCAACTTCCTTGCGAACATGTTTGAAGACCTCAATGACGCCTGCGGGATCTTTCCATTTGTCAAACCTGGAGATTTGCGTAATGAACGGTTTGTCGTCCGGCACGCCGTATTTTGCAAGCGTTCGTTGGATAAGATCCTCCGGTATATCCTTGTTCTTGGAAGAAAGCGGATCGATGGCGGGTTCGATGATCTTGTATGTTACAGGCAGATCCTTTCGTACATACTGCTCGTCGGATACGATGATGCTGTCATAGGCCAGAATGAAGCCTTTGAGGAAATCCCACAGTGCCTCATTCGGGTGCGACATATCGACGTGACACCGCCAGAGCCATGGCTGCGATTTACGATAGAAACGGATCAACGGGAGCGGCTGTGGATCGTGGATCATCACACAATCAGCGTCAATCTTGCAGTATGCCGCGAAGTCACGGTTGTTCTCAACATACAGTTCCGCCTTGATATCAGTCATGTGGATCGACTCGCCTTGAATGGCGTTGTGGAATTTCTTGGTAATTGCGAAGAATTCCGGAGTGCCGCGCAATGTCCTCCAGTCTGCTTCTACACCTGCGGCATTGAGCAAGGGCACTAGAGAATACAACATCTCAGCAACACCGCCACCGTAGTAGGTGGAATTAATATGAAGGACTCTCTTGCCATATAGCGGCCTGGCAGTCCTGTAAATCTCCGCAATCACTTCGTCACCAACGATACTACGGTACTCCTCGAGCGTTGCCATGTATCCTCCTTTTCCAGCCTTGGATGCTATTCCAATGACGAAGCGCGAATTTTCCATGAGATAAGGATAAGGCGGAGAATCTGCCTTACCCCGGACAAAGAACGTACCGTGAACCGGGCAGCGGTCTTGCGCGTACGTCCCACGCGGATAGTAATACCGCGCGAACGAAGCGATGTGAAGGCATCCTCATCAGTCATGTCATCCCCCACATAGATGACGAGCGCTCCATTTGCAGGTTTGGTGCGATGTAGCAGTCTTAGGACGGCATGACCTTTTCCCCACGTTGCAGCGGGGCGAATTTCAATGACCTTATTCCCCGTGACAACCCTGAATCGCGATTTGTAGCCACGTAGGATTGCGAGCACGTTCGACCGAAGTGCACGGATCTTGCGAGGGTGTACAGTCCGGAAATGGACAGATGCCGTCAGCCCTTTGTTTTCGACGAAAGCCCCACGATATGCCGTGATTGCATCTGCAAGTTGCGCGGTCACTGACTTCAACCGGCCCACCGCGCGGCGAGCGGCCGGATGTGTCCACTCATCTCCACGACGGTCGACGATGTGAAAGCCATGATTCGCGACCAGAGCAAGAGGCAGACCTCGAACACGCTGACGAATATCGGGAAGTGATCTACCGGTGACGATGGTCAGCGACACCTTCGGTTGACGGACAAGTTCACCGAGAAGCTTCGCCGTTACTTGAGGGAGAGTAGCCGTTGATGGAAATCGACGAATTGGGGAGAGAGTACCGTCGAAGTCAAGAAAGAACGCCAACGCCTTGGCGGCTTGTACGCGGTTTCTGACTTCGTCAAATACTCTCTTTCCTGTGATAGGTCTAACGCTTCCGGCCGTCATTGTTCGACCGCTGCTGTAGCTTTGGGAATCCGCACGCGCGCGAGCGTCGTCACAATGTTTGCAGCCCAACGATACACGTTTCTTTCCTTGACTACAGCGCTGAGCCGTTCCATCCGCTCCTGAACTTCTTTTGGATTCATCGTCAGCGCTTGATGGATCGAATCAGCCATTTCCTCTACATCATATGGATTGACAACCAAGGCATCACGCAATTCTTGCGCTGCTCCCGCGAATTGGCTCAGAATCAAAACTCCCTTCATATCTTTCCGTGAGGCGACGAATTCCTTCGCAACCAGGTTCATGCCGTCATGAAGAGAGGTCACCATGCAGATGTCTGCCGCCTGATAGAATTGTGATATTATGTCGTGCGTGTGATGCGCTTTCAAAAAGACAATGGGCTTCCAATTCTTCGTCTGCAAAAGCCAATTGATGCGATCGACGGTCTCCTCCAATTCGCCCATGAGGTCATGATATCGCTTGATATGCGTCCGGCTCGGCGCCCCGAGTTCGACAAACGTCAACTTGCCCTGATACTCGGGATACTTTTCGAGGAATCTCTGGATTGCCCGAAATCGCTCGAGGATACCCTTTGTATAGTCAATTCTGTCGACGCCAACCAGAAGCCATTGCGAAGTAATGCCCAACTTCTTAAGAATGTCACGTTTGCGATCCGAAGCATCGATTGTAATCTCCTCTTTCGACTCGACAACCGCTGGGGGAGCCACGCTTATCGGAAACGGCCTCACAAGCGTAAGTTGTCCGTGACGTTCAACAGAGAAGTTGTCCCAATTGACTTTTGACTCGAGGAAGCGGTCAACAGTCTCAAGAAAATTGTTGCAGTGAAATTGCGTGTGGAATCCGATCAGGTCGGCTGACAAGAGCCCAAAGAGGAGCTCTTGTTTCCAGGGACAAATACCGAACACTTCCGGATTGGGCCAGGGGATATGCCAAAAGATAGCTACGCGCGCGTCAGGTCGCTTGGCCTTGATCAACAGCGGAAGAAGCGCAAAGTGATAGTCCTGAATGAGCACAAGAGGCGACTCTTCTTTGTGAATTTCTTCCAACAACGCATCGGCGAACTTCTCGTTGACGCGTTGATATTCGATCCAGCTGTTGAGACTGAAAACCGGTCTTGTATGTGTTATGTGGCACAACGGCCAAATGCCCTCGTTCGAGAATCCATAATAGTACCCTTCCTCCTCTTCCTTTGAAAGAAAGATCCGCCTGAGCGTGTACCTTGGCTCGTTCGGAGGCACGGCTATGCAACCGCGCTCGTCCACCGTTTCACGGTCTGCAGTACCGCTCCCGTGAGCAATCCAAAGCCCGCCGCAAGAGCGAAGAATAGGGTCGAGCGCTGTGACAAGGCCGCCTGCCGGCATGATGCACTCGACAGAACTGCCTTGATTCATGTGCATATAAGGTTCACGATTTGACACAATGTACAAACCTCTCCCGCCAAGCTCGACGTGCACATGTTCCCTGAGTCGTCCCGAGGTCCACAGGGACTCTCCCTCGACCCGAACGCGGGCCTTCTCCCTGGCCGAAGCTCGCGCCTGAGAGAGACTCTTGGCCATCAAAGTCACTTCCGTTGTCAGGGGAGCGAGAATGTCACCCCGGGGAACCACCATTAACTGAGGCGATTTACCTGTACGAAGCCCCCGCATCCATTGGGTGATTTGTGCGATTGGCCCCGTGATACTCCAACGTACAACGATGATGGTCGTGACAATGATCAGGAACGTTTGTGCCAGCAATCGAATGAAATTTGACCGCCAAATGGCGTCCAGTCGCGCGTCGATATACGACGCATCCTGATAGAGGAAAATTGCGCCCATGAGTCTCCCTTCCACCTCAACAGGGAATGCCGCGACATGGGCGGAATCCGTATTACCAATCAGTTCCGACACCGGTTGGCTGCGCGTGATGCATTCCCATACTTGGTCGGGGGTTGATGGAAGGCGACCAGAAAGCGTCCGGCTGGCAACAAGCAAGGTCCCCTGACTGTCGTACACGGCAACACCAATGAGCTGTGCCTTTCTCCCAAACCGATCGACAAATCTGCGGAGCCTGTCCATCGCATTTGCTCGAAAATATCCTGCAATGGATTCTTCAAGACTCTCTCCGACGACTCCTGCACGTGCATCGAACTCCCGGAGGAGAATCTCTCGTTCAGACTGCACTTGCAAGTACGTGAACACAAATGCGACTCCCGCAGCGACCAAGAGAAGCGACACTATAAGGCGTATGGTGATTTTCATTCGGCTGGGCCTTTGTTGTCCGTATAGAACTTCGTTTCACCGATAAAATCGTCAACGACTGTGTCTCCACAATTTCTCGAGTATCTGTCCCGCCCATTCTTTCCCCGCCAAGCCAAATGCAATCGCCAGTCCCAATACTAATCCACCCAATGCGATCTCAAACGCAACCACAAGTACCTGTCCCCCAATAGACACTTCCTGAAGAGCGGCCGAAACAACGAGCATCACCAGCACCCAATAGGCGACGGTGGAAATGACCTCCGAACCCGAAATACCCGACGTTTTCAATGACGTGGACAATGTTCCTCGCGCGACTCGGGCCGCCAGTGTTCCAAAGACCACAATCACGACGGCAATTACCACATGCGGTACGAAAAGTATGGCGGCACGCGTCAGTTCACTGGCAAGGTTGATTCCTAGAGTCGAGAGAACCGCCAATGCAATGATAAACAGGACAACCCAGTAAACAAGATCACCGATGAGAATAACAGTGGTCTTTTGCACTCCGCCACGAACCAGGAAATCTTCGATACCCGCCTTTTCTGCCACGGCATCGAAACGCACCGCCTTCAGCAAGCCGACGATGATCCGGCGCGTCAGCCGGGCAACCAACCAGCCGAGCGCCAAGAGCAACACTCCTATGACAACATACGGTCCTGACTCCATAAGCTGAGACCAAAACCGTGATAGCGACTGGAACAGAACTTCGAATTGACTTGGCATGTGGACCTCCGTTGACAAGAAGAATTATTGTGCTTTGCGATTACCCTTCTTGCCGCTGCGACGATTTCCGTGTGCAGTGAACGTGCCGCCATGGGGAATCACCATGACGGGGCAATCAACACTTTCGATCAATTGTCGGATACGCGAATCGTGAGGCACAGAACGCCACCACGCTCGCTTCCTCAATGCACTAATCACCAGAAGATCTCCGTGAACTTCGCGCAGGAGCTAGACGATGGTGTTTACGCGTTCCCCCCGAACGATTCGAATGGCTGGTGAGTTCTGGACCTGAACTGTCTTACTCAGCATCTGTCGTATTGCAGTGTCCATTTCCGCAACATCGATTAGGCTTGGAAACCAGGACTTAGTCGTCGTTTGCTCAGTTATCATGCCTGACGCGACATACGACCACCAAGACTCTAATACGTGAACAACCGTCAACTGCGCCGAAAGCATCCTGGCAAGTGAGGCAGCAGAAGCCAAGGTTGCATCCTCGGCCGCGTCGAAGGTAAGGGCGCACACGATATTCATTCTACGCTTCTTGCCCATAAGTCGGTATTCGATAATGTTTCCCGATGACGATGTACGGTCACTTCAATGACAAAGATGACGGCAACAATTACAGCTCTATGTCGTCACAAGCTGTTCTCCTTCCCATGCAACGGAGTTGATGAATGAGAAAAGCGTGGCGCATCCCACGCATGGCCGTGCTTTGGCACAATGAGCTTGTTGGACTGACTGTTTCGATTTATGAAAAAGACGAAGTTGTAGCCGAATTATACTGGCGTGAATCAGCGGCAGAAAGAGTTACATAGATACGGAAGGGGAAGGAGGTGCGCGAGGCGGAGTCGTAACCTCACATACCGAAAGTGGAACGCACATGGAGGAGAAGAAGATGTATCGGAGCGGACGAAGTGACGTGGAAGGGTGAACCGCAGGAAGCACTGCGACCGCGGATGAAATTGTCTTGGCGCTGGAGGGGATATGCTTGTGCTGTGTCCAGTATACCTTCGCTGACGCTGGAATTGTCGACTTGGATTTCGAAACCTGTTCTTCGCTCCGGGACCATCCATCTATCACTGTCCAGGTGATTAAATGTCCAACGACCCCCGCATGAAGGTAGCCGCAAAGGAGCAGCAGCACGATCGCCCTTTTCAGGATTTGCTTCATGAGCTTGCTCATTGTTTACCATACCGAATCCCGCAGTGAGAGTCAATTACAGGAACTCCATTCTCTCCTGAGGAAATTCACCGGCAAGCTTGAACCGATCGAAGCCCACGGAGCCTCTTTTCCCCAATCACGTCGGCTGATGAGATTCCGTGCGTTTCTCCCAGTCCTCCGCCGCCATACGAATAAGGTCGTCGTACTGCTTTCTCATGGAAAATGCTCTGGACAGGATGGCTACGATCGACCTTGAAAATGGACGGAGAATGGCCAACTCCGGTTTCAGCTTCACACGGACATCAAGCCGCACTTCATCGTCCGTGGGCACAATGTCGTGAACAAACAGGATCGGCCCGATCGAAGTGTGATGAAGGTAGGCAAATGAGCTGAAGGGCCTCCACTCCACGATCTCCTCTTTCTCGACATTCTTGCCGTGCGCACAGTGGAGCACTGCACCTTCACCCATGCGTCCACGGGACCTTGTTTGAAGTGAGATGGTCGAATTGTCCATCGATCCGCGCTTCAGCGGGTCATTGAGCCATTCCCATACAATCGACGGGGGAGCCTTCACTCTTTTGCTGTACGACCAGTCGGAAGCAGCAACCTCGGTGAGCCAGGGCCTAGCCGCGGTCATTTCTTCTAACCTGCGATGCAGATCATAGGAATAAGTAAGGATCGGGTCGATGTGCTCGTATTCTTCGCGTCCACGTGCCATCTCAGAGGCACCGATCCCCATGTCCGATACAGCATTCTCGGTCATAAGCACGTATGCCTTCCATCCTGTAGAAGCGACAACACCGTTCTTGAGAAGTCGGTGAATGACGTTGACATCATTGCCGAGAAGATCGGGTTTGCCCGCGATTGAGCGCTGAACATATTCGCCAGAGTGGAGTACAAATTTCAAGTCAAGCGACGGAATAGATGAACACGATGCGCAGTTGCACGACCGTTTACGACGAACAGTTACGATCCGATTGCGGAATGCCGCATACGTGTCTTCTATGGATTCGAGAATCAACTCGTTCCGTTCGAGCGTTCCGAGTGGAATGTGCGCAAAGACAGCGTCCCCCTCCAACTTCACGATGTCGAAGACTGAAGTCAGTCGACTAACGATGAGCTCGACAAACTCCGAAACGATCTCGTGCGCATGATCCAGCTCAGTTCTCGAAAGAAAGGAAGTGTAGCCAGAAATATCGGCGAGAAGAAGAAATCCGCGGAGGGAAGCCGGAGATGCTGTCATGGAGTCTCTCGGTCGTTGACTTCCCGAATGTAGGCATATTCATTGTAGATTACACCAAACTCACAGCAGAAGTCCGCGCGATCTGCTAACACATTGCCAACACTCTGCACTAAACTGGGTGAGAAAAGCTCCTGGAATCAATCGGATAACAGGGTGAGAGAGCTTTTCAAGCTCGGTACACCGGTTCGCCTGCCCGCCTTTTTCATCTTTTGGCGGGAATCTCTTACGTTGCACATCGCGGATGGACCACGAGCGACCCTGAGTTTATCGAAGGGTCGAGGGGTTGGGGGCACTACGAATTGCAAATTGAATATTGAAGATTGCAAATTGGGAAAGATAGCTTCAGCGTAGAAAATAAAGGTAAAAGAAAACGGAATTATATACTTGACAAACCCAAGAAAATGTCGTATCATGCTGGTGTCGTTAATCCCGAAAGGATGCTACCTTGAAACAGACAGCCAACAAATTCACCAACCTCCTTGATGTAGCCAACCGCTTCCCTGATGATAAGTCTTGCAGGGAGTTCTTGGAATTCTCCAGATGGGGCACAAAACCCGTATGCCCTCATTGTGGAAGCGTTCGCAAGATCTACCGGATTAACGACGGCAAGCTGTTTAAGTGTGCCGATTGTCGAAAACAGTTCACCGTTCGCGTTGGAACCATCTTTGAAGATTCTGCCCTTCCCCTCCAAAAGTGGTTCATGGCTGTCTATCTCATTACCGCACACAAGAAGGGTATCTCTTCCGTTCAGTTGGGGAAAGATATTGGAGTTACTCAGAAGTCCGCGTGGTTCATGTTGCATCGGATTCGTTACGCTGTCAGAACAAAGCCCTCCAAACCGTTGAACGGAATAGTCGAAGCTGACGAAACATATGTTGGTGGCAAGCCCCGTAAAGGCACATTGCGAAACCCTAGCGAATCTGGACTCGGAAACAAACGCGGACGCGGGACCACAAAGACTCCCGTATTTGGAATGGTAGAACGTGGTGGAAGGGTTTCGGCCCAAGCCGTTACGAACGTAGGCAAGAAAACCCTTCAAGGCATCATGAAGAAAGAAATCTCCAGAGACGCTATCATCATGACGGACGAATGGAACGCCTACAACGATCTGGAAGAAACTTTTGACTCCCATGAAGTAGTCAATCATGAATCTAGGGAATATGTCAGGGGTGATGTTCACACAAACACCATTGAGGGCTTTTGGGCCATCTTGAAGCGTAGCATCGTTGGTATCTACCATCATGTCAGCCCGAAACATTTAGATCGTTACGTTGACGAATGTGAATACCGTTGGAACAATAGGGACATGAAAGACCCTGACAGATTTGGGAAGATGCTTACCGTTTGCCAAGGTCGCATGACGTATAAAACGCTCATAGCAAAATGAGTATGTCTACAATACTACCAAAGATATTGACAATCCTACCAAAATCATGGCAATCATTTCTCGCCAGAAATGCCGAAGCAATACTCGTAGGACTGATAATATGCGTTGTTGGTGGGATAATAGTTGCCACGATTCTAAGTAATACCCTTTGGGGCGTTGCCTCATCGCTGTTACAAGAAATATTGACCATTGCAGAAATAGAATTGCCAATATATGTTTTACTTTTACTCTTATTTCTGTCAACCATCGTAAAAAACTTGTTGGGTCGACGAAATAGTCAAAAGTACTTTTGGATTGAACATGGTCACGTCCGTTGGCAAGCCAATATAAAGACGCGGAAGATTGAACCAAACCCTTATTGCCCAGATCATCCTGTAAAACTAGTATTGAGAGATGGCGTTGGGTATTATTGCCCTCACAATAAGAATCACATAACACTTTCTCATG
>Ga0155966_1091_pt1 | contig 9403 bp, 9 predicted proteins | sample RifCSPlowO2_02_FD_107620 | JGI IMG/M metagenome (GOLD analysis project Ga0155966, IMG submission 107620) | Ignavibacteria bacterium RIFCSPLOWO2_02_FULL_55_14 | reverse complement strand
AAAAGCGGCCCCGGCCGTATGCAGGAGGGACAGACGCGACGCCGCATCCAGCGCGGTGTTCAGGAGCGCGTTGTCGATGATAAATCGCATGAACAGCGGTTCGATCATTTGCAGTCCCGCTGCCAGTAACGCGAACAGGAAGACCAGCGTCACGGTAAATCGGTGGGGCCACAGCCAGCGCATGTACTCGCGCAAGTACTTCCGGCGCTGTGCGCGGCGCGCAGGTCGCGTCTCGGTTGACGATCCGTCCTTTCCAGACTTCGCCGGATCGTCGAGCTGCTTCTGATTGTCACCTCCGTCGGCCAGTTCGTCAAGACGTTGTTGTTTGTAGTCTTCGACGAATTCCAAATATTGCTGACGCGAGGAGCGGCGGGTGTCTTTGCTCAAAAGTGACTCCAGGTGGCACGGCCTGTGATAGTACTCAGTTGCGTTGGAATGGAAAGGTCGGAGTTTGCTGCGGCTAAAACAAGACCGGTATAAGTGAAATACCTACCGGCCTGGTGGTTCAGACGGGTATTCGGAGGGAGGATGTGATCATTACATCAGGAACGCCGCGGAAACGCAAACGTCCTGGAATTCTCTGTATCTCATCTCGGATGAAAAGTAACCGAGTGGGTCGTTGACCAGCATGACGGGGTTGTATTTTTCATCCACAAAGCGCAATCCGCGGACCACGACAAAATGGCCGGCGGATTCGTGAGGCGATCCCTTCGTGAGTACCAGGATGGGTACGTGGTACTCATGGAAGTATTCATGCATCTGTTCCAGCGGCGGCGTGCCAAAGAACTGCATGTAGGCCCTGTTGACGGCGGCGGACAATCCGGCCGCGATGCCGATCGTCGTGTAGGTCGTGTCGCAGGAATCAGGTTGTGCACAGCAATCGATCTGCATATACCTGACGGCAGACATCAGCTCGCATTCGGACATGGTGAACGACGTGTCGCGGTAGAGATAGATCATTCGTCCGCACGTTGCCCATGAGCGGGACGGTATCGATTGAGTGAGCAACGGAATATCAAGCTCGCTCGAAGGGGGAAGCACTTCCGCCGGCTCAGTCGAACACGACAGAAAGAGCAGAAAGGCGAAAAGGGGATATTTCTTCAAATGCTATCTTGCCGCAATGAACGCCTTGGGATCGACATGCTGACCATTCTTCAGGACTTCATAATGCAAATGCGGGGCGGACGAGAGTCCCGAATTGCCGGACTGTGCGATCGTAGCTCCACCCGACAACTTCTGCCCCTTTGTCACCGAGATCTTCGACAGGTGGGCATAGAACGTTTCGTATCCGCCCGCATGCCGAATGCGGATGCTGAGTCCGTACGGACCGGCGTTGCCGGCTTCAAGGACGATGCCATCGGCGGTAACGCACACCGCCGTGCCGACTGGAACGTCGAAATCGACGCCTCTGTGGGTGCGGATTGCTTTCAGCACAGGATGCAGCCGGGGGCCAAAATCCTTCGTGATGTCGTGGGCCGAAGCGCCGCGGATCGGAGACACCGTGGGCTTTTGCTGGGCAACAAGGGGGCCGGAGATGAGTGCAATTGCGATTATCATTATTGGGATTGATTTCATTGTTCCTCCGGGTTGTTGTCGAAATCGTCTCACGGTTGCTGTGTTTCCGATCGTGTCAAGACTTGCCGAATTTCCATAGTCAAGAGGACAAGCGTATCTGACGAAACGCTCACAATGACAGAGCCGGCGACGCCGTCGTCACGATAGACCAGGAGGCTTTCTCCCTTCACTTCATATCTATACTCCGCAAACATATCCGGATAGTAGATTGTGGAGTCCTTGATCTCAAAAGCGGCGCTTTGAGGCAAATCGGGCGACCACCAGATGCCGAGAAGGTCATTGCGCACGGGAACTTCTTGCGGAGAAGGAGACAGCTGTTTCTGGACGGTAGCTCTGTTTTCGCAGCCAAAAGAGAAGAGAAGGCAAAAACCGAACAGGTATGCTATTGCCAGCGTTGACTTGCGTACGAATGTTGTGTGTTGGATGAGTATCACGGGTTTCCTCTGTAAAAGACATGGCCGCAAAAAGGCACACAGAGCGCAAAAGTGAATTCAATTGTCGTCCAAGACTAATGGCAATTACTTGGAGCACTTCTGCAGCAATGTTTTTTCACCCGCCCTCCTTACTCCTTTTTCCCGTCCTTACTCTGCAATATCACCCGCACTGTGGTGTGGAAATCTAGGGGATTGAATGGCTATTCGCAACTTGAATTTGTAGGGCCAGGTGGAAAAAATTGAACCGCGAATGGACGCGAATATGAAGACTCGGAAGGGTATTCGTAAGGCGATGGTAAAAAGAATGTCCACGAATGAACACGAATGGCCGGGGAGAGTCCGAGAGACTAATCGACACGAATAATATGCAACCGTGAAGGTCCACTCTTTATTTATAATTCGTGTGTATTCGTGGACGAAACTCTTTTACACGGCTTTCCCGCGGCCTCAAGGGTGCAACTCAGGGAGACTTGCACTATCTTTTCGCATGCATGTGAAAGTTTGTCAGATGTTATTCATCGTTATTTCCGTCTTTCTGCTTGCCTGTCCGGCGAGTGCGGCCTGGAGCCTCCAGGGGATTCCCGAAGGTGAGAGGTTCTCCGCAATTGCCGCCGACACTCTTCCTTCGGACTTCCCCGTCTTCACCGTCAACGTTCCCAATGCTTCCGGACCCGCCCTCATCTTTCTCGGCGCAATCGCGCGGGGAGCCGTTCGATACACCTATCTGACCGTCCTCGACGAATCCCTCACACCCGTCTTCTATGTCCGGCGGCCCGAAGGGAATTCGGATTTCAAACGGCATCCGAACGGACTCATAACGTTCTTCGACAACGGCGTCCGGTGTTTCTACGCCATGAACTCGTCTTTCTCCGTCGTCGACAGCTTCCGGACTGTCGGGGGATATGTCACGGACGGACATGACATACAGTTCACTGCAAGCGGAAACGTTCTGCTCATGTCGTACGACGTCGATACTGTGGACATGAGCGTCATTGTGCCGGGGGGAAACGACAGTGCCGCAGTGACGGGACTCGTTCTCCAGGAGCTCGACGCCGGAAAGAACCTCGTCTTTCAATGGCGGTCCTGGGATCACTTCGCCATCACCGACGCCGTGTATCGGGACTTGACTGCCGCCACGGTCGATTATGCACACGGCAACGCATTCGACATTGACACGGACGGCAACATTCTTCTGTCGTCGCGCCATATGGACGAGATCACGAAGATCGACCGGTCGACGGGTGCGATCATCTGGCGGTGGGGAGGGAAGAACAATCAGTTTACCTTCATCAACGACACGCTCCGCTTTTCGTATCAGCACGATGTACGTCGGATTGCCAACGGCAACATCACGCTATTCGACAACGGGAACTACCACGTCCCCTCCTTTTCGCGGGCCGTTGAATACGCGCTGGATGAGCAGGCGATGACGGCCACGCTTGTTTGGGAATTCCGCGACTCCATGAAGATCAGCGCGCCGGCAACGGGCAATGTGCAGCGCCTGCCGAACGGCAATACGTTCATTTCATGGGGAACGGCGGGCATCATTACGGAAGTCCGTCCGGACGGAACGAAGGCGATGGAATTTCTCCTTCCCGACTCATTCACTACTTATCGGACCTTTCGCTATGGAAATGCGCCGACGGCAGTTTCACCGCCGGCTTCTGTCCCGGCAGACTTCCAACTGTCGGCGCCGTATCCGAACCCGTTCAACGGCGATGTGCGCATAGAATTCCGGCTTCAGCGGCCGTCCGCGGTAAGGATGGAGATCGTGAATTTGGCCGGGCAAACAATGGACGTGCTCATTGATGAGATGCGTCCGGTAGGGCGGGGAAGCGTGAGCTACAATGCTTCACGCCTGGCGAGCGGGATCTACTTTGTGAGGATGAGAGTGGATGGGAGGATGGGGGTGAGAAAGATGATGGTGGTGAGATGAGGTAGGGCTTGACAGATTGCGGATTGCGGATTTTGGATTGCGGAGCAGACATGTCGAATTCTTCACAACTAATACCGGCACGTCATCACAGCCCCTTGGAGTTGCACAATTCTCCACGTGACGATATTCCGGCAAGGAGGTCCGGGATCTACTGAGACTTCGTTCTACTTTGGAGGTCCTGGATCTGTAAGGACGACACTGCTGTACGATTCAATAGAGGATTTCCTTCTTTTACTTTATGGGCAGTTGGCTGTTGTCGTTTGTCTGTTTGCAGCCCCTGTTCACTTTCCCCAACTGTTGTATTCCGAATGTCTCACGAACTGCAGCAGTAGTCTCCTCACTCGGCGCCCACGTTTCCCCGCCTCCTCATTCAAGCTTCCATCTGGCACCAAGTTTCAAAGCAGTGAACAACAGGTCGGTTCCCTGCTGGAAACACACGTTGTACTTGCCTTCGATGAAAGTAGACGTCCTCTCCCCTCAGCGTGTTTCTACAAGAATGACATATTTTCCTCGTCTCAATGGGAGACCGATCGGAAAGATGTCGTGCCGGTTGTCCTGGCCTCTGCCCAGCCCTTCCCAAACGAGTATTCTGCGGACGGTGAACGGATCGAGGTCGTCGAGAAAGATCGACTCTTTCCACTCGCCGTCGACGTACAACGTGAAATCATTCTTGTCCAATTGCAGTCGGTCTTTCAGCGGTTGCACCACATCGGGGAGCAAATAGTGCATCGCCTTTTCCATGTCCGGCTCGCCCAAGCGCTCGAATTCCTCTCCGCCAATGCGAAAACTCGCCCTTCGAGTAGTCTCCTCAGTGAGAACAAAGCGCTTCTTCGCCGTTACAAGAACTTCACCGAGCGCAATGGACCTCGGGACAAGCATGATCCTGTACTCGACCTCACCCGGATGCTGCGAATACGCCCTCCGAGTGACTTTATGATAGCCAATATGGCTAAACACCAGAATATGCTCGGTGCCACGAAGCAGAACAATCCTGAATCTACCCAGGCTGTCCGTGGTAGTGCCTTTCAGTTCCCCCCGAACGATAACGTTGACATTGTGTACGGGCATGACAGAAATGCTGTCGACAACGTATCCCGTGAGGGCAAATGTGTTCACCTGGGCAGTTGCCAACTCTAAGATGCTTGTCGTGGCTGCGACAAGCAGAATCTTCAATGGAAGTGATCGTCCTGCCATGCGGCCCTGCAAAGTCCTTTTTGTTTTGCTTTTTTTCCTTTGTTTCTGTTTGTTGTTTTCAGTTTTCATTTCTTCCCATAACGACCCCATAGAGGTCGAACGTTTGTAGACCTACATCGAAACAATCAGTTCAGAACTCCGTAGGAGTTCAACATCATCAATCACATCACCTGAGGGGGTGGTATGGCCAACACATTCACACAAATCTATATCCAAGTGGTCTTCGCCGTTCAAAACAGGGCACCATTGGTGTTCTGTGAGTGGAATGAACGGCTGCACAAATACATTACGGGAATTGTGCAAAACAAGGGGCACAAAATGCTCGCGATTCACTGCATGCCCGATCATGCGCACATGTTCATTGGTATGAAACCGGATGAGGCTTTATCGGACCTCGTGAGAGACGTCAAGCGCGATTCCACGAATTTTATCAAGGATGAAATCCGTCCCGTCGGTCGATTTGGTTGGCAGGAGGGATTCGGCGGATTCAGTTATTCCCGCTCTGATATCGACAGAATCGTAAGGTACATTCTGCATCAAGAGGAGCATCACAGGAGAACCAGTTTTCGCGAGGAATACGAAAGGCTGCTGAAGGAATTCGGCATCGCATTCAATCCCAAATTTACTTTCACATAACAGAATGTGGAACCCCTACGGGGTTCTGGTGTACTGTTGTTTGCCGATGCTACAAACGTGGAACCCCTACGGGGTTCCGTAGTCCTTAAGCAAATATTACGAAATTGAAACAGCAGACAGTAAAAGGCAAAAAGCAAAACGAAAGGCCCCATCCCGATGTAAGTCGCGCGTTGCCGCTGCTAACGCCAGGCGTTCGTAGTGTCGTGATCGCCTCGTTGCCTTACGAGGTCTTTCGAGTTTCCTTCTTCTCTTTGATTTCTGTTTGTCGTTTTCAGTTTGTTTATTTTCCGCTAACGACCCCGTAGGGGTCGAACGTTGGTAGATCTACGTCGAAACAATCGTTCAGAACTCCGTAGGAGTTCAACGTTCCAACTTCCCCGTTCGTAATTCGAATGTTCGTCGTTCGTCAATCATGCTTGAACGACGAACAACGATTGACGAATGACGACCTGCCCGCCGCATGAATGTCAGTGAAGCAGGCGGGTTGACGATTCACGAAAGGTGAAGATTTCTACCAACCTCCCCATCGCTGGGCGGCGGGGCCACTGATCAATTGTTTCTGCTCAACGAACCCGAATGGTGAAACACCGTGTCCTTGCACGAGCCATCTGGTGCCTCGCAAAAGGCGTCGATCGTGTAGATGCGGTCTGGAAATGTGCGTGTGAGAGTTGTCAGCATTTTATCGAAATGAAATACGACTCCAGGATCATGCCAGTATCGGGCGTCCAGCGGCAGTTGAACCCGAAATGCGTTCCCCACTTTGGAAAGTCTCGCCTCCCGCCGCCGACCTACCCGGAAATACCGCATGTCTTCGAGCAAAACTCCGACGATCTTGGCGTCGCTCTCCTGCACGGAATCGCTCTGATAGTACATCTTTGCGCCTGTGACCGTGAGTGTCGTGAACTGTCCGCTGAATCCATTCTGAAGTTCAGCGCTCGGTTGTTGCGGGAACGGGGGAGGAAACATCTTGTCCGCCATGACCGGCTCGTAGATGGCGGCAACGAGCAGGACGAGTGCAACGAGCGCATAGATGCGTCCCGTCAACCGCAGGCCGAGCGTGTATCCGGCTTTTCGGGAGATGAGGCCGTATCTGGCCGGAAGGAGCCACCGCATGGCGAACACGTAGCTCGCGAATGCGGCGAGAACGTAGCCTTGTCCCTCAAGAGTGGTGAGAATGAGAATCGGTACTGAATACGCCCTCTCCGGTCCGAACAGGAAGCCCCAGATGAAGAACCTGATCGCGGGAACGACAAATCCGCCGAACGGAACAAGCGCCGACGGCAGCGTGATCATAAGTATCGAACCGAAAAAGAAGTTGACCGCAAACGTTGCTCCGATGGCAGGAGCAACGTCGTGCTGAGCATAGAGTGTCGCGACCTCAGAGAATGACCCGGTGAGCAATCCGCGTTGAACTCTCATGACGAGACCGGAATGGATCTCCGGATAATATGCCGCCGCCACGACTCCGGCGGAGTAGACGGCAAAGAAGACAATGTTGAGCACGAGATACGGAACAAGGTTCTCGCGAACCACCTGCAGGGCGCTGCGGAAAACGCCAGAGATGAGTTTCATATGAGTGTCGGTGGGTCAGTAAGGGACAAAGCACAATGGAAAACTGGTGAAGGTATTCTTCTAGATCACTTGATCAAGAGAAGTTTCCTGGTCTGCGTGAAAGTGCTTGTCCGCAGTCGCGAGTAGTACACACCGGATGGAAGTTGATGAGTGGTCCATTCGAACTTGTGTTTGCCTGCGGGCAGGTTGTCTGCAACAAGCCTCGCGACAACCTTCCCCAAAACATCATAGATGTCCAAAGTCACGAATTCGTCTCGGTGGAGAGAGAACTGAATAATCGTTGTCGGATTGAACGGATTGGGGTAGTTCTGTTCAAGGGTTCCAGGGCTGACAGCGTGATCGCGAAAATACGGTGCAGATGTTGTCATTTCCGAAATAGGTCGGACCCAGACGCCTGCCCCTCCCGTCCCGGCAAAAAGCAGTGAGCCCATGCGTGCGAATGAGTACACATTGTTGCCCGTAATACCCGCTCCCACAGCGTTCCAGCTCGTGCCACCATCGGTCGAACGAAACACGTTTCCGTCAGTGCCTGCAAAGAATCCTGAGTCATGGACGGCCATGGTGTAGACCCAAGAGCTCAGCCAAGGGCGGCCGGTACTCGTCCAACTCGTACCAAAATCGGATGAGACAAAAAGTCCGCCCATTGTGCCGGCAAAAAGCAATGTGTCTCTGACGGCGAGGCAATGGACGAAGGTGTTTGTCAAGCCGGAGTCCATAATGACCCAGCTCATACCCTCATTGGTTGATCGCAGCACACCAAGACCAAGACAACCCACAAAGAGGTAGTTGCCGCCACTGCTGTCAGGCATGACGGCGAGGTCCATAATTTTTGTGCCGATCATGGAAGAATCTGCGGCCGTCCAACTCGTTCCAAGATCTGTCGATCGGAAGAAACCGAAATCTGCCCCCCCAGCGAAGATGTACGGCCCGCTGGCGGCGAGGGTCCAAATATGTAGCGAAGTCAAACCTGAATCGGAGAGTATCCAAGTGGTTCCGGCGTCCGTCGAAATAAACAGGCCTGAATTTGTCGCAGCAAGAAGTCGTGTGTCCGCGACAAGGAGTGTCATGCTCTGAACGTTCGGCAAAGCAGAATCGATGGCGATCCATTGTGAACCGAAGTCGGAAGACCGGAAGATACCGGCCCCGGATGCAGCGTAGATGTCCGTGCCGGAGACCGCAAGTGTTTGGACGGTCGAATTCGTCAATCCGGAATTCGCCACTCTCCAGCTCGAACCGTTATCCGTTGAAACTTGGATGCCGCGAGTTGTCGTGCCGGCGATGAGATCGATACCGCCTGATTCGTTGCCCCGATACGTCAGAGCGAAGACAGTAGAGTTCCACAGGCCGGATCGTGCGGAAATCCAACTCTCCCCGTCGTTCGTCGAACGAAAGACTCCCGCATTCGTCCCCGCATAAAGGCTGACGCTGCCACCACCGTCAGTGACAGAAGCAAGTGTCCGTATAGAGGAGCCGGTCAATCCGGAATCGACGGGAATCCAGTGGGTACCGCCGTCCTGGGAGCGAAAAACGCCTGCACCGTACGTTCCCACAAAGAAATACCCGTTGTGTGCCACAAAGCTTCGGATGTCGGGGTCCGTGATTCCGGAATCGATTCTTGACCACACAAGTCCATCGTCGCCTGTACTGAAGAGACCCTGCCAAGTTCCGGCAAGGACAACGGATCCGGATGCGGCAAGAGTGTACACATCACCTTCAGGTCCAAAATTCGCGGGACCGCTCCACGTGATGCCGTAATCTGTCGAACGAAACACTCCGCGGGTTCGTGTCCCCGCAAAGAGCGTTGAGTCGCGCAACAGGAGAGATATCACATCGCGATCTCGTAATCCGGAATTGGACGTGGTCCAGGAATCGCCATTGTTGAACGATCGGGCAACACCGTCGCCAGTTGCAGCAAAAAGCGTATCGCCCGTGCCCGCGAATGCCCGAATCCAAAGGCTTGCAAGACCGGCATTGACGGCCGACCAGGTACTGCACCCATCGGCTGATCGAAAAACACCGCCGCTTTGAGTTCCGGCAAAAACATAAGAGGGATTCA
>Ga0155966_1021_pt1 | contig 9495 bp, 5 predicted proteins | sample RifCSPlowO2_02_FD_107620 | JGI IMG/M metagenome (GOLD analysis project Ga0155966, IMG submission 107620) | Ignavibacteria bacterium RIFCSPLOWO2_02_FULL_55_14 | reverse complement strand
CGGCACAAGCTGGACTGCGGCGAGTACCGGCTTGACGAACACTTCTGTCTCTGCTCTTGCCGTCTCCGGCACGAATCTCTTTGCCGGGACTTATGGCGGCGGTGTCTTTCTTTCCACCAACAACGGCACAAGCTGGACTGCGGCGAGTACCGGCTTGACGGATGTCTCTGCTCTTGCCGTCTCCGGCACGAATCTCTTTGCCGGGACTCGTGGCGGCGGAGTGTGGCGGCGGCCCTTGTCGGAGATGATTACGTCTGTGGATAGACTCTCAGCGGCCTTACCGATGCACTTCAGACTTGAACAGAATTATCCCAATCCATTCAATCCAGCGACGACTATTTCCTTTGCCCTTCCATCAAGATCATTTGTTTCACTGAAAGTATTCGATGCTTTGGGAAGAGAAGTGACGATTCTTCTCTCCGAACAGTTGCCTGCTGGAAAGTACTCACTGCAATGGAACGCCGTAGGTTTGCCAAGCGGTGTATATTTCTACCGCTTGCAAGCTGGTTCATTCACTGAGACTAAGAAACTTCTTTTGCTCAGATAGAAGGGCAACTGCAACTAACAGCGGGCATTACGCCGCTCCCGTTTTCATAAAGGATTATTGTGGTCGCTCCATGCTTAACCATTCCGTTTCACTCCATTTGTTAAGCACGGCGTAATGCCCGCGGACGTTATGCGCAAGCAAAGTTTTATTTCTTAAGGCGTTTTGCGGCACAATCATTTTGTCGTTTACCGAAAAAATCAATCATGTGCGCCATTGAAACCAGGAAGGCTTTCTTCTTTGGGCTTGTTCTCATCGCCATCTTTGCGACATCGACCCACGCACAACCGCGTGCGCCGCGAAAAGACTCCACAGCCCTGATCATTCGCCACATTCCCAACCCGGTCAAACCTATATATTCTCCGCAGGTGGGGGCATACCAATGGCGCTACCGAACCGAAGTGAAAAACAATCTTGACGTTTCTTTGCAAATCATCGAACACGGGCTCTATGGGTTTGAATCTAGTACCAGCGCCGCCATGTTCTCCAAATGGTATAATGATGGAGATTCCACAGTCGATGGCTGGATACCGCCAGGCAAGGTGGCAGTTAGAGCGAAAATGCGGGTGAATTGGTCTTGGCCAGTGCCTGCTGGGCCGTTAAACTGGTTCTATAAGGGACGAGACGCTGAAGGAAACGAGTATCACGGTGAAGCTGAGATCAGGCCAGTTCCCGCGTACGCAAAGTTCCGTTTCGGCGACGACAGTACATGGTCGCGGCCCGAGTTCGATGATAGCGAATGGGAACAAATACCCGAATTCTCATCCCGGTTGGATCGCTGGCCGGGCATCGGATGGTTCCGGTATGTTCTGGAAATTGACTCTACATTCCGGAATGGCCCTTTGGCCGTTGTTGTGCAGCACGCTTTTGGAGCATATGAGTTCTATCTGGATGGTACGTTGGTTTATCGCATCGGCAAAGTTGGTACGGCTGAGGAGGAAGAGGAAACTCACCATGGTTATCATAGCCCTCAAATCATTACGTTCCCTTCCAATTCATATGCGGTTGCGGGTAAATCGAGACACATTCTCGCCGAGAGAGTTTCAAACTTCCAACTACTCTCTCCCGTGTTCGAAAGAGACAATTTCTTGGTGTGGCGCATTCAGAACTACGACGAAGCCATTCGAGAGAGGGCTGAACACGAGAACTTGAGAAGCAAAACCGCCACTCATCAAGTGTTTCTCACAGGGGTTTTTCTGGCGTTTGCATTAGTGCATCTCCTTCAGTTCTTTTTTTATCCTCAGTTCCGCGCCAACCTTTTTTTTGGGGCGTTGAGTGCAAGTTCCGCTTTGACTGTTTATGTTTTCTTCCTTGCTTTTATGCATCTAGATATTTCGGATCCGGCAGATCTCGTTTGGACTGGCCGCCTTCAAAACATAGCTCTGGTCCTAACGACCTTGTTGGCCATTCGACTGACACATCTGCTTATCTATCCCAGGCTGCATAAAATCTTCCTAGCCTTTTGCGTTCTTGGCTTAATCTTGGCCATCGTCTATTGGTCCAGGCCCCTCACTGGTCCATTGTATATCGTCCCATTTCTCATTATTGCCTTTGCGGAGATTCTGCGAGTGCTTCTCATTTCTCGCTTCAGAAGACACGAGATCCGGCTTGAAGGGGGCTGGATCATCATGCTTGGGTTTATACCGTTATCGCTTACGACTCTTTACTACCTTTTCTCCGAACCCTGGGAAGGAATACTTTGGTTACATATTCTACCGAAGCTATGGCACTTTTCCGACTTCCCTGCGCCCTTCTACGCTATGGCGCTGCTGATGATTTCCGTATCCATATTTCTCTCCCGCAATTTCGCCCGCACAACTGCTCATCGCGCAGAATTGAACCGCGAGCTGGAGATCGCGCGCGAAGTACAGCAGAGACTCTTCCCCCAAAACCTCCCGCTGGTTTCCGGTTTAGATTACTGCGGCTCGTGCCGACCGGCGCAGAGTATCGGTGGGGATTATTACGACTTTCTTATTCTCCCGAATGGGATGTTCGGCTTAGCGATCGGAGACGTCTCTGGGAAGGGAATTTCCGCAGCTTTGTTGATGGCGAGTCTGCAGGCTTCGCTGCGTAGCCAAGCTCTGCGGGGAAGCGCTGACCTCGCCGATCTCATGGGCCATGTCAATCGGTTGGTCTACGAGGCGTCAAGTGCAGACCGGTTTGCCACGATCTTCTATGGCCACTATGATCCAAAGACTCGCAATCTGACTTATGTTAACGCAGGCCATAATGCTCCGCTTGTACTTTCTAATGGTAGCCAACGGTTAGACGAAGAATTACATGTCGTGCGACTCGACTCTGGCGGGCCACCAGTGGGTATACTACCGCACTTCCAATACGAGCAGGCCAGCATCTCGCTTCGATCCGGCGACCTTTTCGTCGCGTTTTCCGACGGAATCAGCGAAGCGATGAACCCAGCTCAAGAACAGTATAGTGAAGAACGTTTGATAGAATCAGCACGGTCTTGCTTCGGGCTTTCGGCTTCTGACACGCTTTCGCTCTTGATGCAGACAACCGATGGATTTGTAGCCGGCGCCAAGCAGCACGACGATATGACCATGCTCGTCGTCCGGGTAATCTAGAGGAAGCAACAAATCAAAAGGATGATTTTATGGGCTTGCCGCGAGCCAACAAATATTTGCACACTGCAGAGCAACTAATTGGCTTTTGTGCCGCAAAACGCTTTTGATATAGAACTTTGCCTGCGCATAACAGCGGGCATTACGACGCTCACTTTTTTCATAAGGGATCATAGAGTTCGCTCCATGCCTAACCATTCCGTTTCACTTCATTCGTTAGGCACGGCGTAATGCCCGCGGACGTTAAGCGCAACGGCCAGCTTCCAAAATGAAAGACACATGGCACGCCATAGCACCCATCAACTACCGGGATCCTCACAATGTCTTGAAGACCCCGATTCGCTTAGCCGAAGGTGTAGTCCTTGATAAGGTGCCGAAGTGGCTTAGATCGAAGTACTTCACACAAGAGTTGAGCGGACCCGGCAGACTACATTTCGCCCGATGCCGTTACATTCTAAAGGTTGGCTACTCTGCCGACGACCTTGGGTCTCGAGACCCAAAATGGAGTGGCTCCGAGCCCAGATCGGTTCAAGATGCCAACCATGAGCTCCTCAACTTGGCCAACCTGGCCATCTGGCTTGCACAACCTTGCGATTTCGGATTCGACGTGGTCTTTCATGTCCAGAGGCTTGGATCTCACAAGTCGTTGCGAATGTTTCAAGGAGTCCGTGATCTAGAAGCCCACATGAAGTACGAAAGGACATACCTGACTGCTGCTCATTTCAAGCTGGCGCGCAGAATCCACCGCGTTCTCATCACCCTCCCGCGAAACTCGAGTTTGTGGGTTGCAACATACTCACTTTGGTATGCACTTCTGGAAGGCGTGTGGACAACGAGGTACCCTCTGCTCTGGTTCGGACTAGAATCCCTCTTCGGACCCAGAGACGGCCGTGAAGTTACCTATCGAATAGCTCATCGCTTGAGTAGGTTTCTTGCCAGTAGCAAAGAAGACCGGCTTCTCCTCTTCCGTCGCTGCAGAGAGCTTTATGATTGGAGGTCTAAGGTTGTTCATGGTACCGTCTTATCGAAGCTCAAAGGTGACGCCTCAATCGAGCTAATGCTGGATGCTGAGATGTATCTCAGAGGCGCCATTTCCAAGGCCTTGCTATCTCCGAAGATTCGAAGAGAATTCCTCGAGAACAGAGATGCATATCTCGATTCCCTTACGTTTGCATAGTGAGCTGGCCGCTGCGCCTAACAGCGGCAACAACGGCGTTCACCAATGGTAGAACCCAGCCGCTCCACGGTTGTGCTCGCGGATCAAGCGCCTACCGCCGCAGGAATGTGTCGTTACGAGCGGCGTCCGGCGCCTTTACGTAGCTCGCAAAACCGCGGCGTTGTTGCCGCAAACGTTAGCTGCCATTGGCTTCCCCACATGGGAATTTCCTATGGAATGGAGACAGCGATATGATCGGCCAGACAATATCTCACTATAAAATACTCGAGAAGTTAGGCGAGGGTGGCATGGGCGTCGTTTACAAAGCCCAAGACACCAAGCTCGACCGCATTGTCGCGCTGAAGTTTCTGCCCTCTCATCTCGCTGCCGACGAAAAAGACAAACAGCGCTTCATCCACGAAGCAAAGGCTGCATCTGCATTAGACCACCCCAACATCTGCACCATCCATGAAATCGGTGAAACACCGGATGGACAATTGTATATCGCCATGGCATATTATGAAGGCGAAACGCTGCAGCAGAAACTCGGAAGCGGGAATTTGGAACTCGAGGCGGTCATTCATTACACCCTCCAAACAGCAGAAGGCTTGCAGGCCGCGCACAAGAAGGGCATCACGCATCGGGACATCAAGAGCAGTAACATCATGTTGACGCCTGAAGGACAGGTAAAGATCATGGACTTTGGTCTTGCGAAAACGGCGGCCGCGACAATGCTGACCAAAACCGGCAGCACCGTGGGAACCGTTCCGTACATGTCTCCAGAACAAGCGCGTGGCGAGAAGGTTGATCATCGCACGGATATTTGGTCGCTTGGTGTTGTGTTGTATGAAATGATTGCGGGGCGCTTGCCGTTTCAGAGTGCCTATAGTGAGGCGATTGTCTATTCAATTCTCAACGAGGAACCGAAGCCGTTCAGGTTGGTTCGCAGCGACGTGCCGATGGAGCTGGAGAGGATTGTGAAGAAGGCCATGGAGAAAGACTGTAGCAGTCGGTATCAGAGTATCGATGATTTGCGTGTGGATTTGAGACGGTTCAAGAAGGAGATTGAATCCGGGGTGCCTGTAAAGACAGCCACAAGAACCGTTGGATTGATGAGGAGACGGACGTACGTGTATGGAGGTCTTGTTGCTCTCGCGTTTGCTATTTCCCTCCTGCTACTTATGCGCCGCCCTTCGCCTACCGGCATCGAGGAGAATTCGATTGTGGTTGTACCATTCTCAGTGCGGGGAAGCGACCGCCTTACGTACCTGGGTGAGGGCATGGTGCAACTTTTGAGCACAGATCTTTCAGGGGCGGGCAGAATTAATGCGATTGATCCACATACAGTGCTTTCTGCTGCAAAGGGATCCGGCCATGCCACGGGGTTTGATCCCGACGAAGCTCGGGAATTAGCAGAACGGCTCGGTGCTGCCCTGTATGTGCAAGGCAGCCTCCTTGAGATGGAGGGACGTGTGCAGATAACCGCATCATTGTATGATCGCAGTCGAGGTGCGCGTCCTCTGGTTACACGGTCTGTTGAAGGGGCCGCTGAAGATATTTTCGGATTGGTAAAACAGTTGGGTGCACAACTTGGCAGTAGCTTCCCGACTGCAACCCCTCGTGCCCCGAGCGTTCGCCCCGCCTGGACTGGGGACGATGTCGACGCTACCGGTTCACCATCTCCAGATGGTCGATCCCTCTCGTATGTTGATTGGAGTACAGGCGACCTCGCGATTCACGATCTGATGACAGGAACGAACCGACGCCTTACGAACAAAGGGAACTGGTCAACCTCACCGAACTTCGCCGAGTTTTCGCGTATCTCACCCGACGGTCATAGCATTGCTTATGGATGGTTTAGCGACTTCGAATACGAACTGCGTGTTACGAGCATCGATGGCACCAACGTACGGACGCTACTCAAGGGCGGCTGGACGAGACCCCGCGGATGGAGTGCGGACAATAACTTTGTGTTGGCCGAGCTATACAGCAAAGGAAAAGCTATCATAGCACGGGTGTCGGTCTCGACCGCCACATTGGACACAGTTCTTATGGACGACTATCTCGCCAAAGGAAACGTCTCGGTTTCAGCCGATGGTCGTTGGATCGCATTTGACGCGACGGATCGATCAACGGCAGCAGCCAACCATGATATTCACATCATGGCCGCGGACGGATCTCATAATGAACCTGTTCTCTCGGGGTCCAACAATGATGTAGTTCTTGCATGGGCACCGGACGGGAGACATTTGTTGTTCCAGAGCGATAGGGGTGCATCACGGGGTTTTTGGGCGCTCCCAGTTCTTAACGGGAAAGCGAATGGTGAGCCTGTGTTAATACGATCAGATATGTGGACTGATTTGCCAATGGGATTCGCAAACAATGATTTCTACTATAGCGTTTGGTCGAGCGAACGGCAAGTATATCAGGCCAAAATTGATGTCGGGAATGGCGTGCTGCTAGACCACCCTGTCGTCGCAGCGCATCCTTCAGCTTCAGCAAGTACATCGCCGGTTTGGTCACCAGATGGCACACGGCTGGCCTATTTCGTTGAGTCAATACGTTCCCGACCTAATACCTCTATACTTGCTGTGCGTGAGCTAGCAACGGGCGCGGTTGTCGAATATCCAGTCGCTGTTGGTTTTCCTTTTGCAACGGTTCAATGGCTACCGGATAATGCACTCATTTTGTTTGGAAAGGATTCGTTGGGACGGTTTCGCTATGCGCGTTTCGGATTGACGTCGCGTACACTCACTTCTTATTCGGTAGGGTCCGGTTCGAATCAGATAGGGAACCTCATCGTTTCAAATGATGGAGATACTCAATACGGTTTTACATGGATCGGGAAAAAATTTGCCATTATCCGGCGTAAAATCTCAACAGGCCAGAGTATCCAGTTACATACATTCGAGACAGGCATTCAACCAATTCTCTCACTCTCGCCTGACGGCCGGCACATATTGTTCCCTGTTCTCCCTAAGGGGAGCCGTGCGTCCATGTATGATCTTCCCGCAAACGGGGGCACGGCGCAACGAATCCATATGCTCCCACAAGGTTGGGACTATAATGCCCTGCATTGGAGCTTGGACGGTAAGCATATTTTGTATGTTCGCTCTAATATGGATGGTGCTGAAGACTCAGAGTTGTGGCGATTACGTCTCAGTGACGGTGATGATCGCAAGATCCTCAAGCGAAAAGGTCTAGCGTCGCTCAGGTTACATCCTGATGGTGAACGAATAGCGTTCAATGCTGGAATAAGAAAGGTTGATGTATGGGTTCTTGAACGGCCGACTGCGGGATTACGATAGTGCGGGAGACAGTCTGAAAAAATAGGCCAATATCGTATCATGGTTCAAACAAATTCTGAGAATCACGCCCGCTTGTAGCGGGATTTGTGTACTGCAGAGATCAAATTGAGGGGACAGAAAGTTTTGCACTACAAGATTTTTCAAAAGCTCCGCCACGTAGGCGACGGACAAATCGGCGAGGGCGGACTGTCCCGAAGTTGCCCACAAGCAAAGCGAGTGGCTGCAACTTCGAGGATCTCCCGCTGTCTGGATTCCGTCTTTGCTGCGGGATTCCAAAAGGCGGAACCGCTGGAGCGAAGCGAAAGCGGGAGGCGTTACCTATGATAGGACAAACAATATCGCACTATCAAATCCTTGAGAAGTTAGGCGAGGGCGGGATGGGCGTTGTCTATAAATCCCAAGACCTGAAGATCGACCGCCTCGTCGCGCTGAAGTTTCTCCCGCAACATTAAGGTCGCATTTATTCCCTTGCCGGAGCGAGCCAAGAATGTCGCGTTCGGTCGAGGCAATGAGATCGGAGTTCTCTAGAGATCACCGCTGGAAAAAGTCTCTACCGGATTCGAGTTGGGAAAGAGGGCTACCAGTCGCCGATGACCGGAGAGAAACGTTAGGAGGCTTGAACTCAGCCAACGGCAGCTAACAGGCACAAAAACGAGGCAATCGTGGAACAAGTTGAACATTGCTCCGCTCACGTTTTAGTTGATGAAGGTATTTGTAGTTCGCTTCGCAACGTCGTTTTTGTGCCGAACGTTATGTGCAACGGGCGTTACTTTCATGAACATAAAAATGTTCGACATTAACAGTTCATCCATCACCGCTTTTGTGGTGCTATTGATTGCTTTCGCTACAGCGTCTTCACAGGACGTGCAAGGAATCATCTATCTTGACCAGCCTAAAAACATTGAAGCTGAACAGTATCATCTATCGTGGCCCGTACTGCAGGAGTGCGTCTCTATGCTCCAGGCTCACGATAGCCTCGGGGCGGAAACATGCCTTCAGACTCTCATCACGCAAGGCAGAAACAAAGATGGAGCCCTAAACCTTCTTGCTCAAATTCAACGGCTTCGAGGTAATTTAGACGAAGCATGGGATCTAATCGAGGAGGCAATCAAACTCTCACCCAGAGAGCATCTGCATTATTTTCAGAAGGCGCTCATTGCGTTTGAGCAAAGAAAGCAATCCTCTTTTCCGCTGTCTCAATGGAAGTGGCACAATCGAACCAAGGAGGCGTACGAGCAAGCTCTTGCTCTCGAACCTCGTATGGTCCCTTATCGATATTATGTTATCTATTCATATATCAATACACCCGGCATAGTTGGCGGAGACAAACACAAGGCGCTCACGATTGCCCAAGACGGCGTAGACCTCGGAATTCGAGAATGTTATCTGATGCGGGCAGATGCCTATCTAGTTCTGGACAAACTCTCGGAAGCGTTTGCTGGCTATGATACTAGCATTACGTTGCGGATTTTCAAGAAGAACCTTGAATCATTCAAAGCTGCGGGATATGCAGCATTAAAGAAAAAGGATTGGACTCGAGGGAAACGCTACTTTGATTATCTGGTGGAGTGCAGACCGGATCATCCTAATTCTTATGACTGTTTAGGGGACTATTATCTCGCAGTCGGCGATACGGTCAATGCCGTCAAGGCGTTCAAGACTGCGCTGGAGAAGAATCCGACCTTCTCGCCTTCTGCGGAGAAGCTTAGAAAACTCAATTGAAAGGACAAATGCTGAATAACCAATCACGCCCGCTGCACATAACACCGAAAAACTACGACGTTCACTTTTTTGATATGGAAATTATAGAGTTCACTCCACCCCGTTGCTCACGTCTTGGTTGCTTCGCTCTTCCTATAGTTCGCAACGGGGCGGCGTAGTTTTCGGAAACGTTATGTGAAAATACGC
>Ga0155966_1055_pt2 | contig 9526 bp, 10 predicted proteins | sample RifCSPlowO2_02_FD_107620 | JGI IMG/M metagenome (GOLD analysis project Ga0155966, IMG submission 107620) | Ignavibacteria bacterium RIFCSPLOWO2_02_FULL_55_14 | reverse complement strand
GTCCGCCGGTTACTTTTCGCGCGCGTATCATTGGTGCGTTCATGAGCTTCGTGATTCTGGGTGCGACTGCCGGATCATGGGCAATGATGAAGTCCATGACATCGTGGCAGCGGGAGATGCTGCTCTCCATACGCACGACCATTGGCCGCGGGGTCATTGCCTCTGAAGCACCCGATTCTTTGATGAAAGTGCTCCAGTATCACCATGATCTCTCGCATCCCCCAGAGCGTTCGATCGCAGCTTCATTCCGCCGATGTTTCCCGGATGCAATTCCCGGCTACAATTTCCACAGGTCGTATGGGCCGGCTGATTCCCTGCAAGTCCTGGTGGAGTCCATCGAAGATACGCTCATTACAGTGGTAGCTGTTGATGCCGTCGCACGCGGCGTTGACCCGAAGTTCACAACTGCCACGGGCCACGTTGGTGGTATCCAAATGCGATACACGTTGACCGCCCGAGGATTGGACTATGTCTACGAGAATTGACACCCGGTTAAGTGCAGGCGAATTACCGATCCGGCTGCTCCTGTTAATCTTCGGATCGGCTCTCACCGCCTTGCTCATGATGGCGATAGTTCCCAAGCAATCGCCGGAGTACCGCAAGGAGCTCTTGCCGGAGAATTACAGCTTGTACTTCATCCAGGCGCCTCACATGAAAGCGGGAGCACTGACGATTCAATCTGGTCTCGACGAGTTCACCGGAAATCAACCCAAGCCCATGAGCGCCCGCGCGGCTTCAGGGCTGGCATTGGGATTTCTTCTGTCGTATGTAATAGGTCCGGTACTTTTGCTTCAGTGGCTTCGCCGCCGACTGATAGGTGAGCGGGACAAACTCCCTCGGCTCAGCACGATCGCGGGTGTTTTTCTTACGGCATTCTGGATATTTCTAGCAATACCCGGTTTTATCGGTCAATTTCAGGTCAGCGCTCGATTGAAAACAGCCCAGAGTGTCCAGATGGCAAAGGACGATATCATCAATGCGCTGACGCTTGTCGCCAACGCTGCCCAACAGTATCGGATCCTTCCAAAACGGCTTGGTGGAGGGGGAGGTTCGTTTGAGGGATTTGTCGTCCCCGCAGAGTTCGCGGGCAGCAGCGACGCGACAAGCATTGACTCCCATTCGGCCGGAATTCCACTGATTCAGTTTCCTATGCGTATCACAGCCGTAGCGCGGCATGATGAGATTGAGTTTTCCGCCGTCCCCCTTGTAAATCCGCGATCTCGTTTCACAGACGAGCCGTTGCAGCCAATTCCTGACGCCCGCGTTCGCACGACACTCCAAAAAGATGGTTTCATGTGGAATTGGGTGTACTCTGGACTATTTGAATAGGGAGAGTTTTCATGGTCACAACACCTGCATCGTCTGTCCGACAGATATTCCTCCCGTCCTCCTGGCAATGGCCTTTGGTGATGTTATCATATTGTCTGCTCATTCATGCGTTCATTCCTTTTTGGACACAATTCTTCCTTTTCAATCAGCATGTTCTTGAAAGCACGGTCATCATTGGAGTCATCATCTTGGGAGTGTCCGGTTTCTTCGGTTGGAAGGCGCGAGAACCTGTGACAATGGATGCTGCCATCGTCGCCTTGCTCTATGCGGCATTCACGTATTTTTCGTACGATCCTGCCAGAACAACGCCGTTTCACTGGGTGGAGCGAAGCGTTTATGCGCTCATTTTCGTGTGGGGACCCGCGTTAGGGTTTGTCAGCGCCGCCGCCGGTCGGCTGTTGCACGAGTGGAGACTGAGAAAGAATGGAATAATGGAATGGTGGATTGGTGGGGCGCGATAAGGGATCCGGGATGGGTGATGCGTGAAGCGGGATGAGGGATGAGGGATGAGGGATGAGGGATGAGGGAAGGTGTCTGCTATAAAACCGAAGCCGCCCGATCTCTCGGGCGGTTGCGGTTCCTCTTGAGCCAACACTTTTCTCCCTACCGCTTGCCGCTCCAAGCCCTCCGTTAAGATCAGTCCATAATCTTCCGCAAAAACGCCGGCTTGTCCGAATCCGTCTTGTCGATCTTCTCCTCTTTCGCAACTTCCTTGAACGGATTCAGCGGCAACTCCACGCCGCGGCGCATGAACGTCGGCTCGTCGAACTGCTGAAGCTGCGTCGGACCGGACGGAACACGATTAATGAGGTTTGCCGACGGACGCACGACAGGCTTTGCTCCCATCGCCTTCTTGTTGAAGCCTGTCGCAACAACGGTGACGTACATTTCCTCCTCGATCTTGTCGTCGATAACCGTACCGAAAATGATCTCTGCTTCATCCCCCGCGGCCTGGTGGATGACGCTCATTGACTCTTCCACCTCCCACATCGCCAGGTTCGATCCCCCCGTGATGTTGATCAAGATGCCCTGAGCTCCGGCGATCGACACGCCTTCGAGTAGCGGGCTGGAAATAGCGCTGTTCGCCGCCTCGATGGCCCTGTTGTCGCCGCGCGCGCCGCCCGTCCCCATGAGCGCATCCCCCATTTCCCGCATGACCCGCCGCACGTCGGCGAAGTCGACGTTGATAAGTCCCGGCACGGTGATGATCTCCGAAATGCCGCGCGTCGCCTTGTAGAGCACGTCATTGCAGATCTCGAACGCCTGTCCTACCGTCGTTTTCCGGTCGATGATCTCAAGCAACTTCTGGTTCGGGATGACGATGAGCGTGTCAACCTGCTTCTTGAGCTCTTCCAGTCCAACCTCCGCCTGCGAGGCGCGCTTTTTGCCTTCGCTCAGGAAGGGTCTTGTGACAATGCCGACGACGAGCGCGCCCAGCGACTTGGCGATGCTCGCAACCACGGGGGCGCCGCCTGTACCCGTGCCGCCCCCCATGCCGGCCGTGATAAAGACCATGTCGCAGCCCGCCATTGACTGCGCGATCTCCTCGCGGTCCTCTTCGACCGCCCGGAATCCCACATTCGGGTCAGCCCCCGCACCAAGTCCCCGCGTCAGGTTCTTTCCGATCTGGATCTTCTGCGTCGACTTGCTGCGTTCGAGCGCCTGAACATCCGTGTTGATTGCAACGAAATCGACGCCGACCAGCCCCTTATCGATCATGCTGTTGACGGCGTTGCCGCCGCCACCGCCGACGCCGACAACACGGATCTTCGCTCCGCGAGCAGACGGGGTATCGAGTTCAATTGGCACGGTGGATTCTCCTTAGTTAAGAGTGGAGTATATGATGGTTAAAATTCGAAAATTAGACTTTGTCGTGAGTAGTGAGTCGCGAGTTGTAAGTTGTGAGACGGAGATCGCATTCCGGCATCTTTCTCCGCACTCAGAACCTGCCAGCGCTTTTCATAGTTCATCAAACCATTGCTTCATCCTGGTAAAGATTGATTTTCCTCGTCCATCCTTAATCGCGGCTGTGATCGTAGACCGGTCGCGATGACGGAGTTCGTGCATCACTAGTCCTACGCCCGTGGCATAGATCGGATTCTCGATCTCCCGCACAAGTCCCGACCCAAATCCCGCCGGAATGCCGATCTTCACCGGCATGCCCAACACTTCTTTCGCCAGCTCGGCAGTTCCTTTAATCAAAGAACCGCCGCCGGTCAGCACGACGCCTGCCGACAAGTGACGAGAATACCCCGAACGCTTGATCTCCATCGCTGCAAATTCAAGAATCTCTTCCATTCTCGGCTGAATGACTTTACACAGAAGCCGTTTGTCAATCTCCATCGGAGGTCGTCCGCCAATGCCAGGCAGAAGAATGGGCTGGTTATCGACAACCGCCGGTTCGTAGGCGAACCCATCATCGATCTTCAACTTCTCGGCCTGGTCGGTCAATAACCCGAACCCTTTGCGAATATCGTCCGTCACTTTTTTCCCGGCGATGCCGATGACCGCCGTATGACGTATGGTTCGTTCTTCAAACACCGCCAGGTCCGTCGTTCCGCCGCCGATATCGAGCAGCGCAACGCCGACCTCCTTCTCTTCGTCATCCAGGACCGCGTAGCTCGACGCCAACGGTTCCAGCACCATGTCGTTCACCTGAAGTCCCGCCCGCTGAACGCACTTGTAGATGTTTTGTGCCGCAGTGACGAGTCCGGTCACAATGTGCACGACGGCTTCCATTCGCACACCCGACATGCCGACCGGGTCGTAGATCCCATCCTGCCCGTCAACGATGAACTGTTGGGGAATGACATGGATGATCTTCCGGTCGAGCGGCAGAGCGACCCGTTTCGTGTCTTCGATGAGCCGGTCCACATCCAGCTTGGTGATCTCATTATCGGGATGGCTGATGGCCACGACCCCGCGGCTTTGGAAACTCTGAATGTGATCACCGGCGATCCCGACCGTGACGGCGTTGATCTTTACGCCAGACTGGGCCTCGGCATCCGCAATTGCCACGCGGACGGATTGGACCGTCTTTTCGATGTTCGTCACCACACCCCGCGTTAGACCTTCCGACGCGCTTCGTCCGATTCCCAGGATCTTGAGTTTCCCGGGATGGTTCTCGTCGGGCGACGAAACAATCGCGCAAACCTTTGTCGTACCTATGTCGAGTCCAACAGCTATATCTTGTTCCATGTTTCCTCAGTCGCAACAAATGCGTTTAGTGTTCAGTTGTCGGTGACCAGTGGCCAGTTGTCAGTTGCTGGTTGTCAGTTGAATGTTAACTGCATTCTGTCTTTCCACATCTCACGTCTCACTACCCACGACCCTCGACCCTCGACTTCGCTCGGGTCGGGGTCTCACATCTTCCTCCCTACACTCATTTCATCCGCCCAGCGGGCAACCACCTGATCGTCATACCGCAGATCGATGTATTGCAGGCGTTGTGCGCCCCGTTCAACGACTTCCTCCGTCCAGAACATTTCGAGCCTGGCCACCTTATCCGCAATATTGCCGCGGCCGAAGATGATGGGGACGCCCCATTCGGCCGAATACAGCACAATGTCGCCGCCGTTCCTGAGGCGAACTTCGGATACACGATGGAACATCTCGCGATTCGCCTGCTTGAGCACGGAGAGCAGAAGAAGCGCCTCTTGCATATCCGGATTTGCTACGACCGTCCCCGGGGTAAGGACTTCCGCCGACGGGATGCCGCTTACCACCGGCAGGTCGTAAATCATTCTCGATACGGTCGATGGAAGGACGACACCTTCCTCGTCGAGATACACCGACTTCTCAGCCACGACGATCGCGATCGGAGTGCGCTCCTCGACCGTGATGCGAATGCCGCCCGGCAGGTCCCGCTCGACCGTTGCCCGTCGGATGAAATAGTGGCTTGACACATTCCGTTGAACGTGCGTCAGGTCTACGTCATACAGCGGCGTGTTCTTCGGGATCCCTGCTAATTGCAGGAGCTGGTTGCTTTCGACGTTCACGTTCCCCCGGACGGTCACGTTCCGGACCTTGAGGTTCGTTTTCCAGAGATTTCCTCCGACAACCAGTAATACTGTTGCCAGAAGAATGGCGAGAACCCCGAGGATCGATATGCGCTCCGGTGAGCTCATGCCGCCTGTTCTTCATGCTGGAATCCCACGAGCTTCACCTCAAGCTCGAGTCGGACTCCAGAGTTCTGATAGACTGTCCGTTGAACGAGGTCGATCAGCCTCATGACGTCTGCGGCCGTTGCCCCGCCACGGTTCACCATGAAATTCGCGTGCTTTTCTGAGATCTGCGCATTGCCGATCTGCTTGCCTTTGAGGCCCGCCTGCTCAATCAGCCGGGCGGCAAAGTTGCCCGGAGGATTCTTGAACATCGATCCAAGGTTCGGCAGCTCAAGCGGCTGTGAGGCGTTCCGCAACTGTATCAATTTCTTTCTCCGCTGGATCAGCGTTTCCGTGTCTCCCGCCGGCAATCGGAATCGGGCGGAGAGGACGACCTCTCCTTCGAACTTCGAATGCCTGTATCGGAATCCGCACTCCGCCTTGGGCACGCGAACAACGTCCACGCCTTGCATGATTTCGACATCGACAAGATGATCGGCGATCTCCCCGCCATGAGCGCCGGCATTCATGACCACGCCGCCGCCGACCGTTCCTGGTATGCCCGCGAGCATTTCCACGCCTGCGAATCCGTTCTGAACGCAGACATCCACGAATTTTGTGATGCGCACACCGGCTTCGGCGCTCACTTCACCCGAAGCTACCTCGATTTTCGTCAGCCCTTGTTCCAGATTGATCACGACGCCGCGGATTCCGGCATCGCTTACCAGCACGTTGCTTCCACGGCCGAGCATCATGAAGGGAATGTCGTGCTGTCGGACATACCGAACGATCTCGATCAAGTCCTGTTTGTCTGCCGGCTCCAGATAGCAATCCGCTCTGCCGCCGACCTTCATCCAGGTGAACTTTGCGAGCGGCTCGTCCAGCGCAATGCGTCCGCGAAAGAACCGGCGTATTTCGTCGACCGAGAACATGTCACCCGCCCTTCAGAAACTGCTCGCCATATTTCCAGATATCGCCCGCACCCATGGTGATCACAATATCGCCTTCTTTCACCACCTTGCGGAGATACGCCGGTATCTGCTTTTTGTCGGGAACATAATGCGCGTCCTTGTGCCCGAAGCCGATGGCGGCGTGCACAATGAGCTCGCCCGTGACCCCCTGGATCGGCTCTTCTCTCGCAGGATACACGTCCGTCACAATCAGCACATCCGAAAGCAGAAAGGATTTTCCAAATTCCTCGTAAAAATCCCGGGTGCGCGAGTACAGATGCGGCTGGAACACGCAGACAACGCGGCGACGCCATCCGGCCTTTGCCCCCGACAACGTGGCGCGGCATTCGGTCGGATGATGGGCATAGTCGTCGTAGACCGTGACTCCTTTGAGCTCCCCCTTTTTTTCCCATCTTCTGTAGACGCCGGAGAATTTCTCCAGGCCGGCCTTTACCTTTGCGAACGGAATGTTCAACTCCAGCCCGACCGAGACCGCCGCGAGCGCATTTTGAACGTTGTGCTTCCCGGGAACCTGGATCTTGATCTCGCCGAGCTCGGCATTTCTTCGGACGACCGTAAAGGTCGACGTATTGTCCTTGTGGCGGATGTCCACCGCTTGTACGTCACTCTGGGGGTTCAGTCCGTACGTGATGATCTTCTTTTTACTGAGCTGTGGCATGATGTCCAGCAGCGCCGGTTCATCCAGACACAGCACGACAAACCCGTAGAACGGCACTTTATTCGCGAACTGGATGAAAGCCCCTTTGATGTCTTCCAGGTCGCGGTAGCAGTCGAGATGGTCGGCTTCCAGCGTTGTGACGACCGCGATCGTCGGCGTAATGGACAGGAAGGACCGGTCGAATTCGTCCGCCTCAACGACGATGAACTCTCCTTTGCCCAACCGTGCATTCGTTCCGCCCAGACCGCTCAACTTTCCGCCGACGATGACCGTCGGGTCGAGATTCCCTTCCATCAGGACCAGGCTGATCATCGAGGTGGTGGTCGTCTTGCCATGCGTTCCGGCAATGCCTATGCCGTATTTCAGGCGCATGACTTCCGCCAGCATCTCCGCACGGCGCACGACCGGGATCTTGCGGCGCAAGGCCTCCCGTACCTCGGGGTTCTCCGGCATGACGGCCGAGGAATACACTACCGAATCCACATCGGCCGCAATGTTCTCGGCTTTGTGACCCTCGAAGACCTTCGCACCGAGCTTCTGCAGGCGTTCCGTGACCTCCGAAAAGGCGCGGTCGGAGCCGCTGACCTTGAACCCCTGGTCCAGCAGAATCTCCGCAATGCCGCTCATACCGATGCCGCCGATGCCGATGAAGTGGATTTTTTTAATAGAAGAAAACATGCGGTGCGTTTTTTCCTCGGTTATCGGAACCTTTTGCCCGGCATTCGTATCGCTTCGTGTTTCGGCACGCGTTCGGCGATCTTTTCCATCTCCATGACAAGCTCCCGAACGCGCTCATATCTGCCGACACGGATGCGATATGCCCTCCGTCGCTCTCTGGTCTTGATGAGCACCTGTTGAAAACGGCCCGCCGTCTGAACCGCCAGGTCGCGCCCGATATGGATCCACTCAATGTCTTCGATGCGGATTTCCCGTTCACGGTAGCGGGTATGAAACACGAGCCGGGAATCTTCAACGATGAGCTTTCTATCGCGCCAAAGATTCAGGAATAACGTCCCGAGCGCCATCACAAAGAACAGGGTGATGATATACACCAGCGGGTCCTGGAACGCAAAACTGAACTGGCCCTCGACAAAGCTTCCGCGGATACCCGCATACAGAACGAAGGTGAACAAATACAGCAGCGTCTGCTGATAGTAAAAATCGAGCTTATATTTGAACACGCGACTGCTCATGTCCGTAGGAGCCCAAGTATTGTTCGTGCTATTTCAGTTCCAGCGTTCTCTTTGCCACGCGCTTTCGCCGCGGCCGACATTGTTGCGAGTCTCTTGTTGTCCGTTGCAAGCAAAAAGATCCGGTCGCTCAGCGATCGCTCGACTTCTTCATCTACAATCACAACTGCCGCTCCGGCCGCTTCCATCGCGCGCGCATTCTTCGTTTGGTGGTCCGCGGCCGCATGCGGGTATGGCACCAGGATCGACGCCTTGCCCAGCGCCGTCAGTTCCGCCACCGTTGACGCTCCGGCACGGCAAACAACCAAGTCCGCAGCGGCGTAGGCATGGCCCATGTCGTCAATGAACCCGGCGATGACGCCTGCTCCGGATGCGCCGAATCGTGCGCGATAGTCATGTTCTTCGGCTCCTCCTGTTTGCCACACAACACGAATGCCGCGGCGAAGGATCTCCGGGACTATGGCGGCAATCGCTCTGTTCAAAGACGATGCGCCAAGACTCCCTCCCAGAATGAGGATGACCGTCGCGGAAGGATCCAGGCCGAAATGCTTGCATCCATCCTCGCGTCCGACCCTGCTCAGGCCGCTTCGTACCGGCGTTCCCGCGATTTCGACGTTGTCTGACCGTTTCAGCCATCGCCGCGTTTCTTCGAATGCGACAAGGACCTTCGTTGCCCGTCCGGCGAGCATCCGCGTCGTTACGCCGGGATAGCTGTTCGATTCATGCACGACCGTCGGAATACCGAGCATCGACGCCGCCAAGAGCACCGGACCGCATACATACCCGCCAGTACCGACGACAACATCCGGACGAAACGACCGCATCGCGATCCACGACTGAACAAGCGACACCGCAACCTTCAACGGAAAGAGCAGGTTCGACAATCGAAGACTTCTGTGAAACCCGCTGATCCAGATGTTGCGAAAAGGGAATCCTCGTTTCGGGACCACACGCGCTTCGATCTTGCCCGCCGTGCCAAAGAACAGAAATTCTGCGTCAGGACGCTGTATTCGTATCGCTTCGGCGATCGCCAGGGCCGGAAAGAGGTGTCCTCCGGTCCCACCACCGGCCAGCGCGATCCGTAGGGCTGCCTTCATGATAACTCAACGACAAAACCAATTCTCACTTCTTCCATTCGCGTTCATTAGCGCCCGCCATCTTTTTGGCGGGTTCATTAGCGGTTCATCTTTTTCCGGTGCAGCCGTCGTCAATAGGGCGTCCCGACCGGAATCTCAGGTGCGATCACTGTCGACGTATCGTCGGTCGGCCTGATCC
>Ga0155966_1005_pt3 | contig 9540 bp, 7 predicted proteins | sample RifCSPlowO2_02_FD_107620 | JGI IMG/M metagenome (GOLD analysis project Ga0155966, IMG submission 107620) | Ignavibacteria bacterium RIFCSPLOWO2_02_FULL_55_14 | reverse complement strand
CTTGTGCGTTATCGGAAACGAGATGGACGCGTCTGCGCTCGCCGGAAAGACCGACGCTGATAAGCGCAGTCTTTTCTCCCTCGCTCGATGCGAGATAGATGCGGTCCCCCTGCTTTGTGAAGACTGGCCGGGAGCCTTCTTCGGTCACCAACGTCGCAGGTCCGCCGTCCGCCGACATCACATAGATGCCCCGGTCGCGGCTGAACAGGTTGCCACGGAGCTGGTCTCCGCCGGAGCGCCGGAATGCGATGCGCTTTCCGTCGGCAGAGAATGACGGCTCGACATACGTCCCCTTCGCCGTCGTCAACTTCACGGGCGTTCGACCGGCCGCCGGGACTTTCATCACGGCGCCGAGATCGTCGTCGTTCCAGGTCGTGTAGACGATCCATTTTCCATCCGGAGAGAAGGAGGGATACAGTTCGAGGTTATTTTCATCGTTCGTCACGCGCCGCGGCGTGCCGGACGGGAGCGGACGGACATAGAGTTTTCCGAGCGCCGTATAGACGACACTTTTCTTGTCGGGTGCGACCGTGACCCAGCGGAGCATTTTGACGTCGAACGACTCCGGCGCGACGGCATTGGGAAATCGAACCGCTTCCGTGATCGTTTGCGTTACCGCCGCTGAGAAGGGGATTTCGGAGACTTGCCGAGTGCGGACGTCAAGTCGTTTGATCTTTCCGTTTGCCCAGAAAACGAGGGAGCGGCTGTCGGGCGTCCAGGAAAACCCGGGATAGACGCCGAAGATCGCCCACGCTTCCTGCTGGTCGCGCCCCATGTTCTCATACACGGGGGTCTCTTTTCCACTCTCGATGTCGTACAGATACAAAACCGTCTGGAGTCGCACGCGACGGATGAAGGCAATGGTCTTGCCGTCCGGTGACGGCTGCGGCCGTGCCGAACCGCCTTCGCCGCTGATATACCGTTCGACCTTGCCGGTCTCCCGATCGAGGCGGTGTATGACGTAAATAATGCCGTACGGATCCTTGTTGTATTCGAACATGCCGCTGGGCGTCACATCCTCACTCCAATAGAGATAGCGGCCGTCGGGCGAAAGTGTCGGTTCACCCGCATCCTCCTGCCAGTTTCGGCGTTTGGTGAGCTGAAGTCCGCCGCCACCGGAAATATGATACAGCCACATTTCACCAGCTCCCAGCGACCTCGTGTTGCGGTAATGCTTCCGCCCGACAAGATACTTGCCGTCCGGCGTCCAGACGGCGTTGTTGACCTGTCGCTCCTTCTCTTTTGTCACCTGTTTCGGGTCCGTGCCGTCGGCATTCATATACCAAAGATTGTCGATGCCGTCCCTGTCGCTGGTGAAGGAGATCTTCTTGCCGTCGGGACTGAACCTCGGCTGAACATCGAACGCGGGTCCGGACGTCAGACGACGTGCCTCGCCGCCGGCGATCGGGAGAATGTACAGATCTCCGAGGAGGTCGAACACGATCTGCTTTCCGTCGGGACTGACATCGACGGCCATCCAGGTTCCTTCGTCGGTGGTAAAGCTGACGTCCGTTGCCGGTCCGTGCTTGGCAGCAACGTCCCATGTGGGGTCCGACTTTTTTGCGGTGTCTTTTGGCGCAGGAGCTTGAGCGAAGGCGAGAATCGGGAGGAGAAGCATGAGGCACAATTGTCGCATGGCGGTTTCCTGTGAGTGTATTCGATGCGTCGAGAACGTACGGAGAGGATGCGAAAGATGAAACTGCGGAAAAGAAGCGGTACCATTCGTGTCAATTCGTGGGCAAGTCTTTGAAGAATGGTCCACGAATACGCACGAATACGGTTGTAGTGCCCGTGACACGAATGAACACGAATAATTGGGATGATTTCCAACCCCCCATTCGTGAAAAGGGCTCCATGTAGCATTCGTGTACATTAGTGGAAAAATCTTTTTAGAATAATGATCCGTGAAGAACCACGAAGGATCACCAAGGACCACGAAGAAAGATTTTGAGAGTATCTGACCTTCGTGGTTCTTAGTGGCCCTTCGTTGACCCTATCTTTTAACGAGCCAATTCAAGCGCTCTATATTAGAGTCTCCAGAACATGGCCCCGACCTCGCAATACGTGCACGGCACATCGCCCGAAGAACAGGACCGACTGACTTTGCTGAACAGTCTCATCAACAAGGAATCGCTATCCGTGCTCGAACTTCGTCCCGGAATGTCGGTGGTCGATTTTGGCTGCGGGTTGGGCCAGTTCACACGGGAAATTGCCGGAGGGGTGCAACCGGGAGGCCGGGTGGTAGGAATCGAACGAAGTCCCGATCAGCTCCGGTCGGCGTTGGAATTTGCCTCAAAGGCCGGAGAAGCGTCGATCGTCGATTTTCGCCGGGGGGACGCCTATCAGCCTCCGTTGTCCGAAAAGGAAATGGGAACATTCGATATCGCCCACACGCGCTTTGTTTTGGAACATGTTCCCGACCCGCTCGCCGTCGTCAAGACCATGGTGCGCGCTGTTCGTGAGGGAGGACGGATTGTGCTCGAAGATGACGATCACGACGTCATTCGACTATGGCCGGAAGTTCCGATGTTTTGGCCGCTGTGGTCGGCATATGTCCGGACATACACGCGGCTGGGGAACGACCCCTATGTCGGGCGCAAGCTGGTGTCGTTGCTCCGTCAAGCAGGGGCAACTCCAGTGAAAAACAGATGGCTTTGGTTTGGCTCATGTTCCGGCGATCCAATGTTCGATGCGTACGTGGAGAATCTTGTCGGAGTGATTGCCGGTGCAAGGGAGTACATGTTAGAAGAGGGAAAATTCGACAACGGAACGTTCGCTGAGGCGATTCAGCAGATCCGGACGTGGCAACGGCAGGACGATGCGGCGCTGTGGTATTCCCGAGCATGGGCGGAAGGTGTGAAGCGTTAAGCTAGTGGAGTAAGCAGTAAGTGACGACTAGCAGGTTGCGGGGAAAAAGATTGCCGCCCTGCGAACACTGAGCACCTTCCCGGCTCTTCATCACTCCATCGTTGCCTCAATGCTGTCTTGTGCAGCGCCGGCCCAGTCGAGCAAAATCTTCTTCTCTTCTTCCGAGAGTGAAGCATCCGGGTGCATGAGGAGATACGGCGGAAGCGGCATGGCGCCATCGGAGACCTCATCATACATCTTCTCGAGAAGGGACATACGCCGGAGGGGTTTGTTGCTGAGCCATTGAGAAAAATTCAGATGACTCCGACCTTCGTTGACGTCCCGCACGAGGAGAAAGTTCGACGGGGTGATCTCGCTGTACCATGGCCAGCGGGTTTCATTCGAATGACAGTCGAAACATGATTGCTCGAGTATTGCGAGCACCGCCGGGGAAGCGAGCGAATCTGACTTGATGGTGAGGGAGGGGTCAAAGGGGGGATTTGTCCGTTCAGGCCTGAAAAACTGGGCTAGAATGAAGACGGCAATACCGGCAATCAGGATGCGCTGGACTATCGTTTTCATTCGCACGCGTCGATGGAGTAATGGGAACCCCCGTAGATAACGAAAATCTCGCTGTTTTTCAACGACTTGACTTTGTCGGATCCGGTTCTTAGTTTAAGACTAATTTATCTGAATTAAAATGAGCGTCTTTTTCAGCCGGCAATGTGAGTATGCGCTTCAGGCGGTCCTCTACATCGCGTTGAAACCGCGGGGGGAGATGACCTCCATCAAGGACATGTCGGAACGGTTGGACGTGCCGTATCATTTTTTGGCAAAGATCCTTCAGTCACTGGCGAACAAGAAGCTCCTGGTGTCTCAAAAAGGGCCAACGGGAGGATTTGCCCTTGGACTGCCCGCCGAAGAGATCACCATGTTCCATATTGTCGAAGCCATCGACGGGGTGGGATTCACCAATCAATGCGTTCTGGGCTTCGCCGAATGTTCGGGGAAGAATCCGTGCGCCGTTCATAATCAATGGGCGAATGTACGGGAAAGCGCTTACCAGATGCTTGTGCGGAAGAATATCGCGGAGATGGCGAGGGAGATGAAGAAGCCGGAGTATAGGGTCAGGTGAAACGAGCGACGGGAGATGTGAGACGTGAGATGGGAGAGGTGATGGGTGATGGGTAATGGGTGATGGTGGTGAGAGGCCTTTTTTTTGAGGATATATCGGAGTTATTTATCCGAATATGGCATGAGAATTGTTCCTCTGATCACAGGAAGGCATGAAACGCCAAAAACGCAATGAATTCGACAGCCACAACTCAGGTTCTTCGCGTCGACGGGAATTTTGACCGTCCTGCAGAAATCAGCAAGCCGATCCGACCGCTTCGGGTAAAGAAACTCGCTCCGGAACTGCGACGAAGAAAGCCCGACCATTCCCGCGAACCTCGGCTCCGCCGCTGGCTCTTTACTCTCCGAGACGACAGTCAGTCTCTCCGTACTCTTGTTCAAGCGTCGTTTCTTCTACTGTGCATTTGGATCGGCGTCGAATTCCACCTCTTTATGAAATGGGGAATGTCCAACGGCACGTCGCCGTTTGTGGAACGCCCGCCCGGCGTCGAGGGATTCTTGCCGATCAGCGCCCTGATCAGCCTGAAGTATTGGACCCTTATAGGCGTGATCAACAACGTTCATCCATCCGGCCTCTTCGTACTCATCGCGCTTGTTGCCGTTGGATTGCTGCTGAAAAAAGCGTTTTGCGGATGGATGTGTCCCGTGGGGACGATAAGCGAGTCGCTCTGGATGGCCGGAGAAAAATTGTTTGGCCGGAACCTGATGCTGCCCAGGTGGCTGGATTATCCGCTTCGGTCACTGAAATATCTGCTTCTCCTCTTCTTTGTCTATGCGATTGCCGGCATGGACGCAGAGGCGCTGAAAGTCTTCATCTTCAGCCCCTACAACAAGGTTGCTGAAATCAAGATGTACCTCTTCTTCGCCGAGATCTCCTCGTTTTCGGTATGGGTCATTCTTGCCCTTGTCGGAATCTCCGTCGTCATCAAGAATTTCTGGTGCCGGTTCTTGTGTCCGTACGGCGCACTGCTCGGCGTGGCCAGTCTCCTGAGCCCGCTGAAGATCACGCGGAAAGCTTCTTCGTGCATCGATTGCTCGCTCTGCACGAAAGCGTGTCCATCAGCCATCAACGTACACACGGCCGACCGTGTCTGGAGCGACGAATGCATGGCCTGCATGCGGTGCGTGGAAGTTTGCCCGGTCATCGATACGCTGGCAATGGCCCTCCCGGGAAAGAAACGGGAACCCGTTCCCTCCTGGGCTTTCGGCACGCTTGTCGCTGGAGTATTCGTCGCGATCACAGGAATGGCCATGCTCACAGGCCACTGGCAGAACGCCATCGACCGACAGGAATATCAGAAGCGATTCCTTAACCTGGATTCCCCACAGTATCAACACAATCGAGGGGAGGTACCTCAGTATGGCCCACATGACTGACACACAGCCTCCGTCCGAGACAGTCGCCGGGTTCTACGATGTGACGGCATCGTTTTACGACACCATGACCGACATGGAAGAACGGATCGTTCATGAACGCCCGTTCTTCAGGGTTCTCGTGGAACGTTACGGCATTCGCAGAGCATTGGACGCGGGATCCGGAACCGGCATGCACAGCCTCCTTCTGGCTCACCTTGGAGTTGAAGTTGTTGGCGTCGACATCTCCCGCGAAATGTTGACCCGTCTGCAGGAGCATGCGCGCAACCACGGCGTGTCGGTGCACACGATTCAGGCTGACCTTACGCATCTTCCTACAGCAGACATTGGTAAGGTCGACGGGGTATTCTGTCTCGGCAACACTGTTGCGCATGTTCTCTCGCGGGAGGACCTGAGCCTCACGCTGTCAGGTTTCCGCTCCGTCATGAAGGAAAACGGACTCTTGGTGCTGCACACGCTCAATTATCGGCGCATCGCCGGCGATCGGGAAACAGAACTCAATCGCAGGGAACGGGGAGGTAAAACGTTCCGGCGGTCATACACACCGGCGGGAGGATTGCTCGTGTTCCAGACGACGGTCAGCGACAATCCACAAAACGGCGCCACGTCGCTCGTGCAAACAGTACTTCACCGGCCCTGGCCGGAGACGGAGCTCAATGATGCGTTGGCCAACTCGGGTTTTTCCGACGTTCAGATATATGGAGGAATCGATCTGCGGGAGTTCCTGCCGGATGAATCGCGCGACGTTGTCATCCTGGCGCGGCCACAATGAAATCCTTCGTTGCGGTCGTTGCCTGTCCGCCAACTCACGTGCCACATTTGGGCAGGCGTGCGAGATCGTTCTTGAAGCCTGTAATAGGAATCACTGCTGAATCAGACTCTTTATCGATTTCGCAAACCTGACGCACGGTTCGATTCCGGATTCCGGGAACTGACGCGCAGTGATATCAGGAAGTCCGTCCAATTAAAAGACTTTTTAGTCCGAATAACGGCACAAAAGTTGCATAACCCAAATCTTTCGACACGCACCCGACGCCATGATCCCCGTTCGAATCCCCGACATTGAGTTTTGGAAGGACCTGGTCCCGTGCCAAATCGCATGTCCGGTACATACCGACGCCGGCAGGTATGTCCAGCTGATTGCGGAAGGACGCGACCGCGAAGCGTATCTCACCGCCCGATCTCCCAATCCGTTTGCCAGCGTCTGCGGTCGTGTGTGCGCGGCGCCGTGCGAAGACCGGTGCCGTCGGGGGAAAATCGATGCCCCGGTTTCCATTCGCGCGCTGAAGCGATTCGTGACAGAGAAGTACGGCGTTGAATCGATCGAGCCGGACACGCAGGAGGCGCTGTTCTCGGGAGCCCCGGAGCCGGGGAACAAATGGCTCTGGCATCTCGGCGGTCATGTGCACCCGGCGTCTGCCCGGCGCTCCAAAGTTGCCGTGATCGGTTCGGGTCCCTCGGGGCTTGCATGCGCTCACGACCTGGCGCTGATGGGATATGCGGTCACCATTTTCGAGGCCACGCACGTCGCCGGCGGTATGCTGCGGCACGGTATTCCGGAGTACCGTCTGTCGCGCAGCCTCATCGAAAAGGAGATCCAGAAGGTTCGTTCGCTCGGCGTGGATATTCGATTCAACACTCCGCTGACGACCGGGTTCGGCCTGGACGATCTTCGTCGTCAGGGATACGAAGCGTTCTTTCTTTCAGTCGGCTCCAACAAAGGGCGCGACCTGGATATCGAGGGTTCGCATTTGGACGGCGTCGTGAAGGCGATCGACTATCTCCTCAACGTCAACAACGGCTACCGGGTCGACGTCGGCAACAAGGTGGTCGTCATCGGCGGAGGATTTGTCGCATTCGACGCGGCGCGGACAGCGCTGCGAAAGGATCAGGATGAAGGAGGCTCACTCCACGAAGCTGTCGACGTTGCTCGCACGGCGCGGCGGAGCGGAGCGGCTCAAGTACACATGGTCAGCCTGGAATCGTTCGCTGAAATGCCGGTTCTCAGAACCGCGCAGGGGATGGAAGAATTCGAAGAAGCGAAGCGGGAAGGGGTCAAGTTTCATCCGCAACGAGGGCCGCGTCACATTGTGGGGAAGGATGGGCATGTTGCGGCAATAGAGTTTCGCGGTGTTATCCGGACCTACGACGAGAAGGGCGCATTCAAACCGTTGTTCGACGACTCGGTGCATGAGACGCTCGAAGCCGATACCGTGATCCTGGCCATCGGTCAGAAGGCGGACCTTTCTTTTCTCCGTACCTCCGACGGAGTCGAACTGAGCCCGGCGGGATTCATTAAAGTTGACCCTGCGACGCTCGCAACCTCGGCGCGCGGCATATTTGCCGGCGGCGATGCGGCGTTCGGGCCGCGAAACATCATCGACGGTGTGGCCAACGGAAAGCGCGTTGCTCAGTCGATCCATGAATTTCTTGGGGGCGCTCAGCCTGCCATCACCTATGAACTCTCGGTTGAGCATGTTCCAACGCGGCGTTTCACGCGGCCGGAAGATTATGAGCAGGAGCAGCGTCTTGCACCGCCGACCGTCGACCTCCAGCGACGCACCGGCATCAGCGAAGTGGAGCTGGGGTACACGGAAGAGCAGGCGCGACGCCAAGCTGAACGATGCCTGTCGTGCCATACGCAGACGATCTACGATGCGGACAAATGCGTCATGTGCAATCGCTGCGTTGACATCTGCCCTGAATACTGCCTGAAGCTCGTCCCCGTCGAACAGCTTGATATCGACCCTTCGACACGGTCGTCGGTGATGGAACACTATGGCGTTGATTCCATGCATCCGGCGTCGGCAATGCTCAAGGACGATGAGACGTGCATTCGATGCGGTCTGTGCGCGGTACGGTGTCCGACGGGAGCCATGACGATGGAGGTGTTCTACTATGAACAGCGAAGAGCGTAGAAGGTGAGAGGTGAAAGGTGATAGGGGATAGGTGATGGGAATGCTGAATGTAGAAGGCAGACAACAAAATAACCTCATGATACCATGAAACTGTTCAACCTAACAAAGACCACGGAAGCGGGCGAGAAGAACGATGAAGGACGGAGGGGATTTCTGCAGAAGCTCGGACTCGGCGCTTTGTTGACGAGCCTGGCGGGGGTCGCCTACCAGTCGTTCCGGTCGCTCATTCCCAATGTTCTCTACGAGCCCGACCAGCGGTTCAAGTTGGGACTTCCGGCGAATCTGCCGGAAGGGATCACCTTTCTGGACGACCGGCGTCTCTACGTGTTCAAGGAAGGTAAGTCGTTCTATGCCATTTCCGGTGCATGCACGCATCTGGGCTGCACCGTGAAATATGCAAAGCTGGCGCAGCCGAGAACGGTGGAAGTGAACGGCACGCAGGCGACGATCGGGTTTGAATTTCATTGTCCGTGTCATGGCTCGAAATTCACCTCCGACGGAACAAACTATGCCGGTCCGGCGCCCCGTCCGCTGCATTGGTACCGACTTGAACTTTCGCCCGACGACGGGCAGCTCATCGCCGACCTGGGCCAGGAAGTGGACCAGGGATTCCGTTTGACCGTGTAACCAAGGATAGACCCATGCACATGACCGAAACTGCTCGTCGAATGTGGAAGAAGCTGACCTGGACATGGTCGCCCGGAAGCGAGAAAGAAGCCGGGGACGCCGTCGTCAAGAATATGCTGCTCCACTGGTTCCCCAACAAAGTGTCGATCTCCAGCATGTCGTGGTCGTATTCCATGTGGCTCGGAACGGTCTCGTTCGTTCTGTTCCTCATTCTGTGCGGAACCGGCCTCGTGTTGATGTTCCTGTATGTCCCGTCGGTCGAACGGGCGTATAGTTCTGTGAAGGATATCGAGTTCGTCGTCTCGTTCGGCTGGCTCCTGCGCTCGATGCACCGTATCTCTGCCCATCTGATGGTCGCCTCCGTCTTTCTGCATATGGTGCGAGTATTTCTGACAGGCGCATACAAGAACGGCACCGCCGCGGGGGCGAACAGGCCGCTCAACTGGATCGTCGGCCTCACCCTGCTTGTGCTGACGCTCCTCCTATCGTTCACCGGCTATCTGCTTCCCTGGGATCAACTCGCCTATTGGGCGATCACCGTTGGCACGAACATTGCCCGTTCGGCTCCGGTCGTGGGGGAATGGATGCGGTTCGTGCTCTTGGGCGGCACAACGATCGACCAGGGGACGCTCATTCGATT
>Ga0155966_1022_pt1 | contig 9720 bp, 8 predicted proteins | sample RifCSPlowO2_02_FD_107620 | JGI IMG/M metagenome (GOLD analysis project Ga0155966, IMG submission 107620) | Ignavibacteria bacterium RIFCSPLOWO2_02_FULL_55_14 | reverse complement strand
CGTGACGCTCGCCTCAGCGATACAGACCGACGCGCTCATGAAGGCAGTGTCGGACGCCGGCTACACCGCATCCCTCACGAAGATCGACGCCAAGACGAAGAAAGAAGTGCAACAGCACGAAGGGGAGCACAAAAAAGGAGAAGAAAAGTGTGACGGGGATTGCTGTGAGAAGGAAAAGAAGGAAACTGTAAAGAGCTGAGTTGCGCTGTTAGTGTTTCACGGAGAGACGCAGAGACGGGGAGATGTTTTGTTGTTTGAGAATGGAAAGGACACGTCCATTCTAGCTCTCACTTTTTTCCGTGTCTCTGTGTGAATGCCCTCAAAGTCCGTTCACAACTCTGACGAATCCGTCTTTGATGAGTTTGACATTGAAGTTGATGAGGAGCCCAAGCTTGAGGCCGCTAAGCCTGAGATACGTGAGAACCTGCATCTTGTGAACAGGAAGCAAGTTCTCAACGGACTTTAATTCGACAACAACGAGTTCTTCAACAATGAAGTCCGCTCGAAACCCAAGTTCGAGTCTGACGTCCTCGTAAATCACCGGAATCGGTGATTGTCTATTAGAATGCAGCCCGCGCTTTTTCAGTTCATACGCGAGAACCGCTTCGTAGACCGACTCAAGTAGTCCCGGTCCGAGTCGCGAGTGAATCTGGATACAAGAATCAAGGATGACGCCGGAGATCTCGTTTTCTCGCATTTCCCCTCCAGTAGTGGATCCGCTATAACATTAGCTCAGTCCGAACAAATTTTCAACACTTCAATGCATTTTCCTGTCTTCGTCTAACTCTGCGTCTTCGCGTCTCTGCGTGATCACTCTTTCCCAGGCTCCCCACAAATTTCCTCCCATCCTCTGCGTCTTCGCGTCTCTGCGTGAATTTTCTTATCTTTTGAAACCCTGACGCCACAAGTTTCCATTTCTTGTGTTGCCGGGGTGTACTGTTTTCAATCCGTCCTGATCCCATGATTTCGACCGACACGACCATTCAGTCCGCCCTGACGCGCGTTATTCAATCGGCCCCGCTTTCCAATTTCATGGTCGCGGTAGAACGGTCGAACGTGACCCATTGTCGCGGGATCGCCGGATCCCTCCTTGCCGTCACAGTTGCGCATCTGTTCGATCGCCGCGGGTCGCAGGTGCTCTTGATCGTTCCCGACGATGATCGAGCCGAACAACTTCGCGACGATTTTGCCCTCATCGCCGGCGAAATCAGCGTTCGGTTCTTCGGACGGGCAGGAGGACACAAAGCGAAGTTGCTTGACATGTCCGGGACCGTCGCGCGCGTCGAAACGCTCAAGGCGCTTGCAGAGAAGCAAAATGTCATCGTCGTTTCGTCTGCGACTGCGCTAGCAGCCAGCGTGCCGACAGCCGGTGTATTCAATCAGCGGCGCATCGAGATCGAAATCAGCAAAGAGACTCCGTTCGCTCCCCTCGTGCAGAAACTGACCGACATGAGTTTTGAACGGAAAGATTTCGTGGAAGACGTCGGAGATTTCGCCGTCCGGGGGGGCATCCTAGATGTCTATCCGTTTGTCGGAGACCATCCGGTACGAATCGAATTCTGGGGAGACCGGGTGGAATCGATCCGGGAATTTGAGGTGCTTTCCCAGAGATCGATCCGAAATCTGGAGAAGGCAAGCATCGTGGCGGACCTGAAGATGGAGCGTGAGGAAAACGGGGGAGCATCGGAGGCAGAAGACAGGATATCGCTTCTTGAATACTTGCAGCCCGCAGCCACGGTATTCGTTGAAGAACAATCGCTGGCGGCGGCGGAGATCGATGAGCTGAGATTGGAGTCGGAAGAAGATCTCTTCAACTGGAACGAGCTGCGCAAAAGGATGGAACCGCTCACCTGCGTATTCCATTCGAACATCGACTCGCCCCACGGCGCCGTGGAATTCGGCAGCACACGCCAACCGGCCTTCAACGGGAGCATTCGTCGTCTCAAAGAGGAGATCGCTGGACTGGCGTCGAAAGGTTTCGATGTACTCCTCACGAGCGATACAAAAGAAGAGGCAAAAAGGCTGGAGGAGTTGCTGGAAGAAGAGGAAGAGACACCGAAACAAGGACAGAATCGTAAAACACCCATATTCCTCCCGGAGACGCTCCACAGCGGATTTATCCTCCCCGCGGCCCGGACGGCACTCTTTACCGAGCACGAGATCTTCGGCCGGCTCAGGCAGCGAGGACCGCAGAAGAAAGTGCGATTCAAGGGATTCACGGCCAAAGAAGTCGCCCAGCTCAAACGGGGCGATTTCGTGGTGCATGCTGATTTCGGCGTCGGGAGGTTTGACGGCCTTCGCAAGATCAAAGTACGAGGCGCGGAGCAGGAAGCGCTGAAGATTCTGTATGAAAACGACGACGCGATCTACGTCAACCTCAATTACGTCAACCGCGTCCAGAAGTACTCATCCAAGGAAGGGCACGTTCCGAAAGTCACAAAGCTCGGCACGGCGGAATGGGATCGGCTGAAGTCGCGTGTGCGGAAACGGGTCAAGGATATTGCCCGCGACCTCATCAGCCTGTATGCGCGGCGCAAGGCCGAGCCGGGATTCGCGTTCGGACGGGACACGCACTGGCAAAAGGAAATGGAAGCCTCATTCATGTACGAGGATACTCCCGACCAGGCGAAAGCGTCGCTGGACGTGAAGATGGACATGGAATCACCTTCCCCCATGGACCGGCTCATTTGCGGAGATGTCGGGTTCGGCAAAACGGAAGTGGCCGTACGTGCGGCGTTCAAAGCGGTGATGGACGGTAAACAGGTTGCCGTGCTCGTTCCGACGACGATCCTCGCACGTCAGCACGTGCTGACATTCAAAGACCGGCTTGACCGTTATGGCGTGCGGATCGAATCCCTCTCTCGCCTGAGGAGCCCAAAGGAACAAAAGGCGATAGTCTTGCGACTGAAGTCGGGGGATGTAGATATAGTGATCGGAACGCACCGGCTGCTGTCGAAGGACATTGCGTTCAAAAACCTCGGTCTCTTGGTCGTCGACGAAGAGCACCGATTCGGCGTTTCCGCCAAGGAAAAGCTGCGCCAGCTGCGTGCGAGCGTAGACACAGTGACATTGACGGCAACGCCCATCCCGCGAACGCTGCAATTCTCGCTCATGGGTGCGCGGGACCTCTCCCTCATCCAAACGCCGCCCCGCAACAGGCTTCCCATCATCTCCGAGATCGCACAGTTCGACCTGAAGCTTATCCGTGAGGCCATTCTGCACGAGGTGCACCGGGGCGGACAAGTGTACTTCATCCACGACCGCGTTCACAACATAGACGAAGTGGAGGCGATGCTGGCACGAACGGTGCCGGACGCGAGAATGGCGGTCGCCCACGGACAGATGGACGGCAAGGAGTTGGAACGCGTGATGATGGAATTCCTGGAGCGGAAATACGACGTTCTTCTGTGTACCAAGATCATCGAGAGCGGCATTGACATACCGAGCGTGAACACGATTCTCGTGAACAGGGCCGATCGATTTGGATTGGCCGAGTTGTATCAACTCCGCGGACGCGTGGGGCGTTCAAATGTACAGGCGTTCGCGTATATGCTGACACCCCCGATCGAAAGCCTGCCGAAGCAGACGATTCGGAGACTGCAGGCATTGCAGGAGTTCACCGAGCTCGGAAGCGGGTTCAACCTCGCAATGCGCGACCTGGAGATCCGCGGAGCGGGCAATGTGCTGGGCGCGGAACAGTCGGGGTTCATTCTGGAAATGGGGTTCGAGATGTACATGAAGATTGTGGAAGAAGCCGTTGGTGAAGCGAGGGAAGAGCAGAGGATGGCTGTTGGAAGTAAGGAGTATGGACTAGGGACTATGGAGGAAGATGTACAGCGAAGGCTCGACGTTAGCGTGGAGTCTGATATCAGTGCGCTCATTCCCGATTTCTACGTCGAATCGGATGCGGAGCGGCTGGATATCTACAGGCGAATGTCGTTGATCACGGAAGAAGCGGAGGTGCAGACGCTCAGGACAGAATTGCAAGACCGGTTCGGGGAATATCCGGAAGAGGTGGAACACATGTGTTTGCTGGTGGAATTGAAACTGGCGGCGGCGAGGTTGGGAGTGCGAGGGGTGGAACTCGACGGCGACCGGCTCGTTGTGACGCTCCCGACGCAGGAGGACTCCGGATTTTACGAAGCGCCAGAAGGGAAGACGTCGCGATTTCAGTCGATCATGAACATGGCCGCAGGAATGAAAAAGGAGCAGGTCCGTCTGAAACAGGAGGGGAAAGCGTTGCGGCTGGAAGCGACGGTAAAGCCCGCGCGAGAGCCGAAGGACCGAGTGACAATGGCGAAGGAGATCGTCGGACGACTTTCCGAAAAATGAGACAGACCGTCGGCAAGCCCATTTGATATTCCCACTTTCGTTACATTTGTGCGTGAAGAAATCCGGTGTGGTCGCCGTGTTATGACCGAGAAATCTCTCCCAACAATCCCACATCCCCTCGGGGTAAGGCCATGAACCTGCCGTCGCTTCAATTTATCCGCGAAAAAGCGCTCGAGACGTTTGGCCGTTTTCCGTTCGCGTTGCTGAGTGCTATTATCGGCACCGGCGCAGTCCTCGTGTTGTCACAGGAGAATTTCACCGACAGAGCATCGTATCATTGGCTGTACAATGCTTGGCTCGCAGGTTTTCTCGGCATTTCGCTGTTCGTACTCGCCCAGTTGCGGGCGGAGACGGCACAACTTTCCCGCGGACAGTGGCTGTCGTTGAATCTCTCCGTCGCTGTCGTGTTGCTCGCATACATCACTGTGCTGCCTTCTTCCATCATCCATGCACCGATGGTGCATCTGTTCCGATTTCTCTTCTTCGCGGCTGCGGCCCACTTCTTTGTCGCGGTCGTTCCCTTTGCGAAAACGGGTCCGCCGCAGGGATTCTGGGAATTCAACAAGTCGATTTTTCTTCGTTTCCTGAGCGCATGTTTGTATACGCACGTACTGTATCTCGGTCTTGCTGTCGCGATGCTCGCGGTCGATCAACTGTTCTCGGTGAATATCGCCGGCCGTCGATACGTTCAGTTGTGGTGGTTCCTCGTCGGCGTATTCAACACCTGGTTCTTCCTGAGCGGAGTGCCGCAGGACGTGAGAACGATCGGCGACAGGCTCCAGTACCCGAAAGGATTGAAGGTCTTCACACAATATGTCCTCATTCCGTTGGTCGTGGTGTATCTGGCCATTCTCTATGCGTACATGTTCAAGATTGTCATCGAGTGGGATTGGCCGAAGGGATGGGTGGGGTACCTCGTTCTCGGATTTTCGACAACGGGCATTCTGTCGCTGCTTCTCGTTCATCCTATAAAGGATTCACTCGAGAACCGTTGGTTGGCCATCGTCACGCAGAAATTCTACCTCGCCATCATTCCGCCCGCAATTCTCCTCCTGCTGGCGATCTGGCGCCGCGTCGCGGAATACGGACTCACGGAAAATCGGTACATCGTTATCGTCCTCGGATGTTGGCTCCTGTATGCGGCTCTGTACTTCACGTTCAGCCGGGGAAAGAGCATCAAGATGATACCGATCAGTCTTGGGGTACTTGCGCTGGCGGCCTCTGTCGGTCCATGGGGGGCGTCGTCAGTCTCAAGGGTTGACCAGGTCGGACGGTTGGACGAGCTTCTGACGGCCAACCGGATCCTTGCCGACGGCAAGATAACTCCGGTGAAAGACACGCTACCGTTCGACGTTACACGACAGATCAGCTCCATTGTGCGATACATCGTCGATGTCCACGGCGTGGAACCTTTGCAGCCATGGTTTAGCGTGCGGCTCGATTCGATCCAAAGCGATGCCAGATACAGATCCCTCGCAACAAGGGATGTCTCGACCAAGATCGTGTCTCTCTTCGGTCTGAATTATGTGAACGAATGGGAACGCTATCCGGCGAAAGGGAAGCGATGGGTTCCCGGGCCGAAGATCAGCTTCATCATGGACCAGTCGACGATCGGTCTTAGCGGCGACCAGTTCGTGGTCGGCCCCGTGCACTTCACTGACGATGAAGACTCCGTGCAATTTCGCGCAGACAACTCCGAATGGATGATTGTCAATCAACCGGAACGGTCGACGATCTCGTTCGTCCGGACGGGACAGGCAGCGGAACGGGTCGAATTCCCTCTGTCCGATCTTCTCCGTCGGCTTGTGAGAGCACACCATAGCTCGACCACCGTCTACAAGCCGGCCGACAGTTTAATATTGGTGCAATCTTCAGCGCGTACGCGGATTCGGCTCATCGTCCGCAGTATCGACGTAAGAGACGATACCAGCAAAACTGGCATGTTGAAAATGGACTTCGATGCCTATGTGAAGATGAAGTAAGGCGTTGACAATGGGGACGGTTTAGGTTAAACTTGAAATAATCGTCCCATGAAGACCACCGGACAATACGGAACGCGGGCCGACATGGCTCTTTCCTTGTGGGTAAAGCTGGCCCGCGCCGCGTCGGTGTTTAGTCGGGCGACGGACGAAGACATTCGCTCGTACGGTCTTACGCAGCCGCAGTTTGGCGTGCTGGAGACGCTCGGCCATCTCGGACCGATGCTCACGGGCGAGCTGTGCAGGAAGCGGCTCGTCAGCGGGGGCAACGTCACCGTGGTGCTGGACAACCTGGAGAAAATTGGTCTTGTCGAGAGGGTGGTGAATCCCAAGGACCGGCGAGCGATCACCGTGCGATTGTCGTCGAAGGGTAAGCGCTTGTTTGAGAAGATCTTTCCCAAACATGCCGAGTTTGTAACCAGCGTTGCGTCTGTGCTTTCCGAAGAGGAGCAGGTCCAATTGGCGAATTTGCTCAAAAAACTGGGCCTAGGAATCCAAGATAAACTGAAGTAGCATTTTTTCGTGTCCAATAATTCAAATTTGAAACTTTCTTCGCACGATTGATGTTGAGAATTGTCACACACTCCTGTTCTGCACAAGCTCAGATGTCACTGTGGTCTTTTTGCTTGTGAGGACGCAGCTATACACTGGCTATTCTACAATCGACACTCCGAAATCCACAATTACCTAAGCGCTAGCACTGATCATGGCCTCTCCCCAACTATATATGGCTGAGCTTGATCTGCCCGTCCCGTTCACGCAGGAATTCATATCGCTTATACCCGCGCAGCGGCTGGCTATCGGCAAGCTCATGACCGCAGGCGCGGTGCTTTCCATTTCCGTCGCTGCCGATAGGTCTAAGGCTTGGACGATCATCTCCGCCAAGAGCGAAGAGCAAGCACGGGAGATCATCTCCAAATTTCCTATCAGTAATATGATCCGATACACGCTTCGGCCGTTGTTCGTACACGAGACCGTGGACATGGGTCTTCCGAAGATGTCGATGAATTGAAAAGAAGGGAAAAAAGAAAAAAGTAAAAAGGAGTAAGGAGAGGGGGAGAAGCCTTAGGAAAACATTTCAAGGTTCTCGCATTTCACCTTTCATCCTTCACCTTTTACCCTTTACCCTTTACCCTTTACCTTTTACCTTTTACCTTTCACCCATCACCCATCACCCATCACCCATCACCCATCACCCTTCACGTCCCTTGTCTCTACTCGGAATCCACCACATCACCGCCCTCGCTTCCGACCCTCAGTTGAACGTCGACTTCTACACCGATGTACTTGGACTGCGGTTGGTCAAGAAGACGGTCAACTTTGACTCACCCGATGTGTATCACCTCTATTATGGGGATGAGATCGGCACGCCGGGGACTCTGCTGACATTCTTTCCTTTTCCCAATGCCGCGCGCGGGAAACGCGGTTCAGGCGAGATCTCCGCTATCGCATACACCGTTGGCAGATCATCTCTCGACTATTGGATGACGAGACTCTCGTCCAAAGGGATCTCGTTCGACGGTCCAACGGACCGATACGGTGATCCAGTCATCGCTTTCCTCGACCCCGACGGCATGAAGCTCGAGCTCGTAGTCTCGGACACACGACAAGCTGCTAAGGCCTGGAGCAAAGGACCGGTATCAGGGGAACATTCCCTGGCGAGATTTCACGGGGTCACAATACAGCAACACAACGCGATGAATACGATCGCATTCATGGAGGGACTCGGTTTCAGAAAAGAAGATTCAAACGGAAATCGACGGCGTTTCCTTGTTGGAGCGGCAGATGCCGCGGCGACAGTCGATGTCATTGCGGATCCATCGCTTCCCCCGGCGCGACAATCCGCTGGTTCCGTACACCATATAGCCTGGAGGGTGCCTGACGACGGTACCCAGGCTGCATGGCGGGAGAGAATTCTCGGGACCAAGTCCTACGTAACAGAGATTGTTGACCGATGCTACTTCCGTTCGATCTACTTTCGAGAGCCCGGAGGGGTGCTGTACGAGATCGCGACAAACGGACCAGGAATGCTCATCGATGAAAATATTGAGTCACTTGGGACAGCTTTGAAACTGCCGCCGTGGATGGAGTCGCAACGAGCCGGGATCGAAAAGAACTTGATTCCCTTGAAGTATGCGAACGTGCGATCAGTGGTTTGAAAGCGATCGCAGATTCCATCATTCCATCATTCCATCATTCCATCATTCCATCCCCTGCCCTCCATCGTATGCCCCAAGAACGCCATATTTCCGGGATTCCCACGGTAGCTCCGGGCATGCCGCCGCACGCCGGGCAGCCGCTGTTGTGGGCCGGCGCACCGCCGAAGGAGGCTAGGCTTTTCGGAATTCTCATCCACGGCCGTGGTGCAGATGCGCTCGATATTATTGGGCTAGGCGAAGAGTTCGACGTGGCCGATGTTGCTTGGACGGCTCCGGAGGCGGCAGGACGCACCTGGTATCCGTTCAGCTTTTTGTCGCCGCTTGCGACGAATGAGCCGGGATTGAGTTCCGCATTGAGCGTGATCGAAGGCTTGGTTCACGAGGCGGATCGGCTCGGATTTCCAGCGGACAAGATTGTTTTGGGCGGATTTTCGCAAGGCGCATGTCTTGCAGCAGAGTACGCCGCGCGCCATCCGCGCAAATATGCCGCAATCCTTTGTTTCAGCGGCGGAGTGATTGGTCCCCCCGGTGCGCCGCGGGATCACAAGGGAACGTTCAACGGAACTCCGGTCTTCCTCGGATGCAGCGACCGCGATCCGCATATCCCCGCTGAACGAGTCCAAGAAACGGCCGATGTGTTCAAGAGCAAGGGTGCCATCGTCGACATGCGCTTGTATCCGGGCATGCCGCATACCATCGTTCGTGACGAACTTGATGCAGTTCGAACGTTGTTAGGTCAATGAGAAAAGAATGTCCACGAAAAAACACGAATGAAGCACGAATGAACACGAATGAACACGAATGAGATAGAAATGGAGTCGACGAATTACGTAGATATTCGTGTGCATTCGTGAAACATTTTCCCCATTCGTGTCAATTCGTGGATCAATCTTCAAAATAGGCTTTAACTTTGCTGCCGCCCGGAACACACATTTCCAGCATTACGCTCACGGTCAAGAATCTCGGGAGAGCTCAGGACTTTTACGAAGGCCAACTCGGCTTCATCCGGCAAAAGCATGAAGCTTCGGCCGTCACTCTGGGCGCTTCTGAAAATGGACGGCCGCTGATCATTCTCGAAGAGAACACATCCGCGGAACTGCGACCGCGGCAATCGCCCGGACTTTTTCATGCGGCATTCCTGTATCCCAGCCGTTATGAGCTGGCCCGCATTCTTCAGCGGCTGGTCCGGCGTGGAATGCGCTTTCAAGGATTCGCGGACCACGGCGTGAGCGAAGCCCTGTATCTTTCCG
>Ga0155966_1098_pt2 | contig 9762 bp, 6 predicted proteins | sample RifCSPlowO2_02_FD_107620 | JGI IMG/M metagenome (GOLD analysis project Ga0155966, IMG submission 107620) | Ignavibacteria bacterium RIFCSPLOWO2_02_FULL_55_14 | reverse complement strand
GAAAAAGGAAAAGTACATGACGGGTACACTGTTGATCTGGCTGGCACTTGGCGCATCGCTCGTAGGCATGCTCACCTATGCGCGTGCCGCCTTCGGAAGGGGGCGATCCATTCCGCTTGCGCGGTGGAGCGTTCTTACTTCGGCGCTCGCAGTCGCCGCCGCTTCTGTGCTGCTGATGACCTACATCCTGCAGCATCGCTTCGATGTGGAGTACGTATGGTCGTACAGTTCACGCGACCTGCCGACATATCTTCTCATCACAACATTCTGGGCCGGCCAGGAAGGAAGCTTTTTGCTCTGGGCGCTGTTTGGAGCGGTGTTCGGACTTATGCTGCAGTCGTATGCCCGCACACGCAAGCTTGAGTATGAAGCGATGGCGGTCTACGGATTCCTGCAGTCATTCTTGATACTCCTGCTGGTGTTCAAGACCCCCTTTTCGGCCGTGTGGGACGTCCATCCTGAGCAGTTAGCGGCGGGACAGATCCCGCCCGACGGGCGCGGATTAAACCCGCTGCTGCAGAACATGTGGATGGCGATCCATCCCCCGATCTTGTTCATCGGTTTTGCTTCGCTCGCAGTTCCGTTCGCTCTTGCGATAGCATCGTTGTGGAAGCGCGTGTACACTGAATGGCACACGATTGCCATGCCGTGGGTGCTGTTTGCCGTTGTCAGCCTTGCCGCGGGCATCATGCTTGGCGGATACTGGGCATACGGCGTCCTTGGCTGGGGCGGATGGTGGGGATGGGATCCGGTGGAGAATTCCTCATTGATTCCCTGGATCGTCTCTGTCGCTTTGCTCCATTCGATTGTCGTACAGAAGAAGAACGGCGGTTTTGTCCGCACAAACTTTGTCCTCGCCATTCTCTCCTACATTCTCGTCATCTACAGCACGTTCCTGACGCGCAGCGGTGTGCTGGGCGACGCCTCTGTCCATTCGTTCGTCGATCCCGGGACGTTCGTGTACACGCTGTTGATCGTCTGGGTGTCGAGTCTTGTCCTCATTGCCGTGTGGGTGCTCCGAACCCGGTGGAGCGACCTTCGTCCCCAGGGCTCGGTCACGGGGATTCTACGGAAAGACACGATGCTGGGATGGACGGCGGTCGTGCTGTTGTTCCTGGCACTGCTTGTCTTCGTCGGAACGAACTGGCCGATCATCTCTTCGGGCACGGTTGAGCCGGCATTCTATAACAAGTCGACGGCTCCGCTGGGTATTCTTCTTGCGCTTGTGCTTGCGGTGAGCTTGTCTCTCCAATGGGAGGAAATTCCTCTGATCGTGGCCCTTCGCCGCATGTCCGTGCCGTTCGCGGCCGCCGCTGTGGTCACGCTGGCCGCTCTGTTCATGGGCGTATCGGATGTTGTGCCGCTTGTTCTTACGCTCGTCTCCGCATTTGCGCTGTTCATGAGCATTCGCATGCTCTTTTCCATGCTCTACGTGGAGTGGATATCGATCGGCGGCCCAGTTGCACACGCAGGACTTGCCATTCTTCTGCTGGGCATTGTCGGTTCCGGCTACTACGGAAAGCAGCAGACGGTCTCGCTGCCACTGGGCGAACCGCAGGAAGTGCTCGGGTACACATTGAACTATACCGGCGCCAAACAACTGATGAACGACCGCTGGCAATTCACGGTCACTGCCCGCTCGGAGGACCGCGAAGACGACCTGAGGCCCGTCATGTTTCACAGCGAGTACAACAACTCGGTGATGCGGAACCCCGATTACGTGAGCTTCCTGACGAACGACCTGTATATCGAGCCCGTGTCCGTGGAGACGCCAAAGCAGGAAGCGACCGGAGAGATGGTGCATTTGGCGAGGGGAAAAGGGACCACTTTCGGTCCGTATACATTGACATTTGAGGCGTTCGACATGCAGTCGCATACCGGCGGGACGATGGGAGGGAATGACGTGGCCATCGGAGCAAGGATCCTCGTCAAGAAGGGGAAATCGGTAACGACGGTATTGCCGGTGTCAGTGTTCAACCAGGGAGACGTAAGCTCGTCAACTCCGGCGCTATTAGAGAACGGAACGGAGCTGCGGTTGATGGGAATGAACGTAGATATGACGACGCGCGTCTCGACGGTCATTCTCCAGGCGACGGCCCCCGGCGCAGTTCAGATCGCTTCCAAAGAGACACTCGTTGTCGAGGCCAGCGTCAAACCGTTCATCAGCCTTGTCTGGCTGGGGACGGTGATTTGTCTTGCCGGCGTCGCGGTGGCGCTCATTCGGCGTCAACGTGACCTCCGGGCGATCGAAGAACCGAAACCCCTGCCGCGCAAAGAGGTGGCCGCGCGCGAATCGATCCCGGCCTGAACAAAGGAGCTCCGTCATGGTAAACCAGGCAATACTCGATATCGTATCCGGAACCTACCACTACAGCGTCACGAACACCTGCGATTGCTGCCGGTTGTGCGAATATCTGGCAACGGAGAACTTCAGCCAACTTCCGGGATTGAGGCAGTATCATGTGTCGAAACAACCGGAGACCTGGGAAGAGCGGGAGCAATGCTTCGAGGCCATGGAACGCTGTCCCCGAAAGGGTATTCGAAGAGTGGAAGTGCAGTCGCGTTCCAACCGTATGTGATCTTCTTCTGAGGTATCACCATGCATATGCCACGGCGAATACTTATCCCCACCGACATGTCCGACTTCTCGCTGTCGGCGCTTCAGTATGCCGAAGAGGTCGCAGAATTATTCAACGCGTCGCTGACGGTGGTGCACATTGTGGAGCATGAAGAGCACCGCAGCGGGTTGTCGGATGTCGAACGGCAACAGAAAGCAAAATCAGCGATCGCGAATTTGTTGATGGAGAAAGAACTCGTTCCACGGAGCATTTCCATCGTCATGCGTCATGGACACGCGGCTACCGAGATCGTCAAAGCGGCACGCGAGCTCAATGCGGACCTCATCGTCATGTCGACCCATGGACGTACAGGGATGAAACACGTGCTTCTGGGCAGCGTGACAGAAAAGGTCGTTCGGATGTCACCGTGCCCGGTCCTCACAGTTCGCCCGGAGCAGTTCCGGGAGGTTGTGGGACTAACGGAAGAGGATGTGGAGGGGGATTTACGTTTGAAGCATGAGAATGGCGGATAAAGATGCTTGGGGGAAGTAGGCAGTATGCAGACGAGAGAAAACTGAAGAGCCTAGCAGGCTGCTGAAATATCGCGGTTCAAGAGAAAGATTGAACCGCCAAGGGCGCCAAGCCTGCCAAGATAAAGTTGAATTTTCGTCGCAATCGCCTCTTTGTTAGCTCTTGAAATATGGTCTACGTCTTGGCGTTCTTGGCGGTAATCTTTTTTCCGCAACCTGGTAGGGAGCGCTCAGCCCCTCGACGGAGTTTACCCGCCCCAGGCGGGCTCGGGGCAACGTGCGGAGTTCGGAGAAAGACGTTTGTGATAAGTTGGTTAAATGGTTAATCGGCGAGCGGAAATCGAGATTGGTTAATTGGTTCAATCTCTTCGGCTCCATCCCCCAAGCAAAAAGCCCCGTCGGTCACTCGACAGGGCTTTGCTGTTTGTTGATTGATTCTTGAGATGTATTTGATGCTTGGCAATTGTTTGTTGTCAGTTGTCAGCCCTACCGTATCTCCTCCCGATAATACAGCTTTCCCTTCCCCGTATTCACCAGCAGAAATTCCTTTGGCACTATCCGCAGCAGCGCTTGCTGTTTAATGTTTGGCTGTGATATGTCGATCGCGGCCCGGACCTTGAAATACACATTCCCTTCGTCGCCCTTGGCCTCCATCGCTTCGGGACGTTCGACTTTCCAGGAAAATGTCGGCCTGAATTTCATCAGCAGGCGATTCGTCCTGTAACCCCCTACGATCGTGTCCTTGATCATGACGTACTTGTTTGTCGGCACGAACGAGACGAGCGACGGAATGTCGTACGGCGCCTCCACGGCAACTGAGCATGCAAGAGCATAGACCTTCTTGTCTGCATTATACGACACAAGATGCGCCTTCAACAACACGCCATAACTCTTCGTGTCAAATTTCTGTTCTTTGATCCGTCTGGCGATCGTCATCATGTACACCTGACGGCGCAATGCAACGCGTCCCTCAAATTCCGGCGTCGTTTCGAATTCCCGCTTGACAGTCGTTTCCGCCAAGAAAGAATCTGTTTGCGCCTTCAGGAAGATCCATTCCTGCTTCAGGATCTCCGTGAATTGCTCGGGCAGGAGCGTATCGTCGGGGCCAAGCGAAGCTTGGGCCGACGCCATCGTCGAGCCTCCGAGAGTTGCGGCGAGGAGAAGAAGGAAAAGACGGGATCGCATCATACAGCCTTCCATGCTGGTGAACGACGGAGAGCGATGTAAGAAACCGAAAAAATCTTCCACGAATGCACACACACAATACGATGTCACGCTACATTCGTGAAGATTCGGGGAGATTCGTGGGTAATCTCTTTTCAGAGCCCAGCAAATCGTCGATACGCTCTGCCGTACGACGTGCACTCAACACGCAGTCCCCAACGGAAATGCCGCCGACGAAATTGCTGCAAAAGACCAATCCCGGGTTCGCCTCCTCGAACTTCTCAAGCCGGTCGAGCGTGGAACTGTAACCCACGGTATACTGGGGAATGGCCTTCGGCCAGCGTTCGACGTGCCAATATACTGGTTTTCCCTGAATTTGCATAATGGAGGCCATTTCCTTGAGGGCAAGCTCGGCCAGCCGCTTGTCGGACAGCTCGAGTACTTCGGGCTGTCGTCCTCCCCCCGCGAAGAGAGTAAAACCCGACATCCCCTTTGGTGCACGCCGCGGAAAGAGGCTCGACGACCAAAGTACGCCCAGGATCTTCCGTCGTTCCTTTGTCGGGATGAGCAAGCCGAATCCGTCGAGAGGTTGACGCACATCACCCGTTCGATACCCCGCGAAGATCGATGCTACAGGCGGATAGTGGATTGACGCCAGGGCTTCGGCAGTTTCGACGGACAACGGCCGGACAACATCCGCAGCAGCGTGAGCAGGCATCGCGATGATGACGGAGCGGGCGGAAATGCCCAGCCTTTTTCCGCCCGACAGAACCGTCGCGCGAAATCCCGTACGCGTCGGCGACACTGACCGCAGAACGGCTCCGGTAACGAATGATGTTCCTAAGCGCGCAGCAAGCGCATTCGGCAGGGTCTGCATGCCGCTCAGGAACGAAAACGACTCCGCGCGATCCTTCGCCTTCTCTTCTCGCTTCTTCCTTTCCCGCGCTCCCCCGATCATGCCCCTGATCAATCCGCCGTACTTCTCTTCGAGGGCATAAAGCTTTGGAAATGCCGCCCGCACACTCAGCTGGTCCGGCTGCGCGGCATACACGCCGGCGACGAATGGGTCAATGGCGTAATCGAGGAATTCGCTGCCGATCCGCCGAGTGACAAACTCGGCAATGCTCTCCTCCTTTTCGGCGCGGCCAATGAACGGCTCAGCCATCAGTCGGAACTTCGCCTTCCAGGAAAAAAGGGGAGTGCGGATGAACGCACCCGGGCCCATGGGCAATGCCATCAACCTTCCATCCCGCAAAACAAAGCGGTTCTTGCCGACCGGATCGGCATAGACCATCTCGCTCTCAAGTCCGAGGTCCGCAACGAGTTCCTTGAACAGCGGCGTCGTTTCCAGGGCGCTGTTCGGACCGGTCTCATAGAGGAATCCCTTCCGGCGAACTGATTTCATCGTTCCTCCCGGTTCCCGGTCTTTTTCGACGACGAGAACAGAGCGGCCTCGTTTCTTCAGCCAATGTGCAGCGGCGAGTCCGGATATCCCGGCGCCGGCAATGAGAACGTCAACGCTTCTTGGGAACAGTGCCACAGAATCCTAGATAGAAGAGATTATGAAATACATTGAACGATGATTAGCCACAGAGAACGCAAAGAACACAGAGTTGAGTTTGTTGTTGTTGCACTTTGATACCCGCCTTATTGTGATAAGATGACAAAACAAAATATGATCTGGCCTATTTCACGCGATTATTCCCTCTGTGTTCCTTGGGCCATTTTTACTCCATCCACGGACACAACACCGGCTTCTCCCTCGCCGGTGTCCCTTCCCACAACCTCATGCACTTCGACGTCTGCGGTCCAGAACTGCGCATCCGCGCCGTCACAAGGTCCGTCAGGCACTTGATGAATAACGGATGGTCGTTCAATGCCGGCATCATCTCCAATTGCTTAACGCCGAGATGCTCCGCTTCTTCGCGGAGCTCGATGTTGATCTCGTGCAGTGTTTCGATGTGCTCGGTGACGAAGGCGATCGGTACGATGAGGATCCGTCTACGTCCCTGACGCAGGAGTTCCTCGACTATGTCGGTCAGCGCCGGCTGAAGCCATTTCTGCGGACCGACCTTGCTCTGATACGCTAGACGATGAGGCGACGTCCAGCGTCCCCGAGCGACCACAGCTCTTACGGTCTCTTCAATCTGCAGTTGATACGGATCCCCTCGTTTGATATAACTGAGAGGAACACCGTGCGCGCTGAACACGAGTTCAATGTCTTTTGGATCCACACCGGAAAACCTGCGGTATGTTTGATTGATGTTCGCGACTACGGCGTCGATCATCGACGGATGATTCGGATAACAGCAGATCAACTTTGTTGGAACGTCCAATCCACTCAACATCGCCTGTCGCCGCCATTCATTCACACTTGAAAGCGTTGTCGACTGCGAGAATTGGGGATAGAGGGGAAGAAGGACGATCTGCGTAAAACCGCCCTGTTTCACCTGTTGGATGACGGCGTCTGTCATCGGATGCCAATAGCGCATGGCAACAAAGACCTTTGCATCGGCTCCCGCAGCGTGGAGCGAGACCTGCAGAGCTGCCGCCTGGCGGTCGGTCAATTCCCGAATGGGGGATCTTCCGCCGATCGCCGCGTAGTGCTCCGCCGCATGAGGCGCGCGATTCTTCGAGATCCAACGGGCGAGAGGTTTGCCGAACAGGGAGGAGCCTGGAAAATCAAAGATGTCGGGATCAGAGAAGAGATTGTAGAGGAACGGTTCGACGGCATCCAGAGAATCCGGACCGCCGAGCTGAAAGCAGATTACTGCAGTGCTTTGGGAAGTCAAATGAGATCCTCACGCAAAAGATTCTTCCACGAATGTACACGAATACAATGAAGAACTCTTTCGACACAACTGGACACTAATGAACAATCGTGTATGTGTCATACGCCCGCATTCGTGTCAATTCGTGGAATGTCTTTACTGTTAGATCCAAGACTTTGGTTGTCTCAAGACTGCCAACAGCTTTTCCTCGCTCGACCCGGGCTCAGGTACGGCGTTATAGTCCCATCGTGCCAGCGGCGGAAGGGACATCAGGATCGACTCGACGCGCCCTTCTGTTTCAAGTCCGAAAACTGTGCCGCGGTCGTAGACGAGGTTGAATTCTGCATAACGACCACGACGCTGCAGCTGCCAGCGTCGTTCACGTTCGCCGTACGTAGCAGCCCGCCGTCGTTCTACGATGGGCGCGTACGAGCCGAGAAATGCGTTCCCACACTGTTGGATGAAGCGGAAGTGCGTGTCGAAATCTCCGCGGAGGTCGTCAAAAAAAATCCCGCCAATGCCACGGGATTCACCTCTGTGCTTGACCGTAAAATATTCGTCGCACCATTTCTTGTAACGGGGATAATATGAGGCATCCGCTGTGTCGCACGCTGACTTCCATACTCCGTGAAAATGCCGTGCATCTTCCTCATACAAATAGTACGGCGTCAGGTCGGCGCCCCCACCGAACCACCAGTCGCCGTTGTCTGCTTCGAGAAAGCGAAAATTCGCGTGTACCGCTGGAACATGGGGATTCAATGGATGAAGAACGAGTGAAATACCGGAAGCTGCAATCTCCCGGGCGTCCATCTTCAATCTCCCTGCGGTGGCAGCCGTGAGCGGCGTGCGAATGGAGGATGTATTGACTCCCGCTTTTTCAAAGACAGCGCCTTCCTGCAACACCCGACTTCGACCGCCCCCTCCGTGCGCATGCTTCCACGTATCCTCCCGAAAGATACTGCGACCGTCGATCTTCGTCAGCGCCGAACAGATGCTCTCCTGCAAACTCTCAAAGTACGACGCCGCACGCTGCGAGAAGCCTGAATCCATCGTCAATCCTTCTCCGATGATTTCTCTTCTTTTTCATCTCCCAACGTACTTATGAGTTCGTTCCACTCGAACCAACGGTCGCGTCCCAGTATCCACTTTTCCATCCAACGGAATTCAGAGACCATTTTCACCAGCTGATTCCGCATATCGGGAATTCCGTGGGACGACCCCGGATACACAAAGTACTCCGTCGGTATGCCGAGCTGTCGTAGCGCCATGTGTAACTCATCGCTCTGTGGACGCGGCACGCGCGGATCGCCGTCGACGACGTGGATCAGTGTCGGTGTCTTCGCGTCGCGAATGTATTTCAGGGGCGAAACATCCCAGAATTTCTCAAAATTGTCGTATGGCTTGCCGCCGAAATAGAACTCCCGGTTTCGCTGAATGTCGCTTTGGGCATACATTGACGTCCAGTTGACGGCCCCGGCGCCCGACGAGATTGCCTTAAACCGGTCCGTATGCGTCAGGATCCAGTTCGACCAGTGTCCTCCGGCGCTCCACCCCATGACACCGAGCCTGGCGCTGTCTGCAACTCCTTGTGCAATCACATGATCGACTCCCGCCATGATGTCCTCGTATCCTTGACGGAAATAGTCACCGCCAATCTGCATCCGGAACTTCTCTCCGTAATTCGACGAGCCGCGATAGTTGGGAAGCAGGCATGCGAACCCCGCCCCCGCAAAGACATGCGAATAATATCCGTATCCGGCGTTGAAACTGAGCGTGACCGCGCCGGCCGGTCCGCCATGGATCTGTACGATGAGAGGATACCGTTTTCCTGGCTGTGCGCCGACGGGTTTCACTAGAATGCCTTCAACGACAGTCCCATCCGTGGAGGTCCATTGCACTGCCTCTGTCTCTCCCAGAGCGATATCGCGCACATGCGGGTTCGCATCCGTAAGGCGCTTCCAGGAACCCCTCCGTCCGATGCGGTCGATCCGGTCGACCGTGTAATACTCGTTTGGTTCGGTCGGTGACGACGACGTGATCAAGATCTTCTTCGTCTCGTCATTGTACGAAGCATACACAACGCCGCGTTCGTTCGTCGCCTGACGCACAACTCCGGTGGCAACGTTCAGCGCGAAGACCTGACTCGTCGCTTTGTATCCTTCGTTGAAATAGATCGTGCTTCCGTCGTCCGACCAGAATCCCACGCTGACATCGATGTCGAATCCGGACCCGATTTTCCTGAACGGCGCATTGCGATCGGCGGTCTTTCGCACGTAAACACGCTGCGCGCGGAAGTAGGTGAAGTCCTCGTCCGCAGAAAAGGCGATCGTGGCGTTGTCGGGTGAAAAACTCAAGGAGCTTTCGTCGATTTCGGTGTTGTTCGTCAGCCGCTCGATCGAGCCCGTGGACCGTTCCAGCAGATACAGGTCGGCGTGATTTCCCGACTCCGTGATCGTCCGGGTAAATCGGTCGTTCACCGTCCCGCTGAATCCGATCCACTTGCCATCCTTCGACATTGTCACAGAGCCGACGCTGTACGCGTCGTCGCCGGTGAGACGTTTCTCTTGCTTCGTGGCAATGTCGACTTCCCAAAGGTGGGACGGAGCGGTCATTTCATTTCGCACACGCACGTCGAATTTCTGATCTTTCCGTTTCTTGTTCGCCGCGTCGACACTGTCGGGAGTTGTAAAGAGGAGAGAGGAGCTTTCGGGCGAGAATGCCCACCAGGAGATCGGAGTC
>Ga0155966_1009_pt1 | contig 9774 bp, 7 predicted proteins | sample RifCSPlowO2_02_FD_107620 | JGI IMG/M metagenome (GOLD analysis project Ga0155966, IMG submission 107620) | Ignavibacteria bacterium RIFCSPLOWO2_02_FULL_55_14 | reverse complement strand
CGAGCCTGGCCTCGGGCGAGGCCGGGGAACTTTGCGTAGTCGCAGTACATGGCCCTTTGCGTCATTGCGTGATCTCTTTTTCCGCAAGCTGCTAGAGTGAAGCGTCAGCTATTGTCAGAACCTCGTCGAGAGCACTGACACCCTCGGCGATCTCATTTTTTGTAACGATCAGCGGCGGTGCAACGACAAAATGACTTAACCACCCCTGCACGAACACGCCGCGCTTCATCATTTCGCCAGTCAGCCGGTCGATGAGAAGAGGTCTGCCTTCGACTTTGTCGCGGCCGGTATTGAACGGTTCTTTGGTCGCCCTGTCCTTCACCAATTCCACCCCCCAGAAAAGACCGATCCCACGGACATCGCCGACCGATTTGTGCTTGGCTCCCACCGACTTCAGTTTACGGCCAAGATATTCACCCATCTCATCCGCCCGTTCGACAAGCCGGTTCTTTTGCATTTCACCAATCGCAGCTATGGACGGAGCCAGCGTCAGTGGATGCGCCTCGTACGTATGACCATGAGCAAAGAAATGTTCGTCGAAGTAGGAAGCAACTTCCTTCGTTGTCGCACATAGTCCCAGCGGCACGTACGCGGACGTAATGCCTTTCGCCGTCACGAGGATGTCGGGCTTCACTCCCCAATGGTCGACGGCGAACCACTTCCCCGTTCGTCCCCATCCACTCATCACTTCGTCCGCGATGAACAATACTTTGTGTTTCTCGCAGATCTCCTTGAGCCTTGGCATGTACTCTTTCGGAGGGACCAGAACGCCGTTCGTGCCCACAACCGGTTCGACAATCACGGCGGCGACGTCTCCTTCGTTGCGGATCATGTGTTCAAGATATTCAGCGCACGCAATGTTGCATTCCGGATACGCGTGACCGATCGGACAGTCGTAACAATTGACCTCCGGTCCAAAGATGACGCCCGGGATCTTCCCCGCAGGCTCCATCGCCCAGCGGCGAAGGTCCCCCGTGGCGGCCACCGAGCCCATCGTCGAACCGTGGTACGAACGGTACCGCGCGATGATCTTGCTTTTGCCCGTCACCATCTTGGCGATCTTGAACGCCGCCTCGTTCGCTTCCGTCCCTGACGTTGTAAAGAAGAATTTCTCCAGCCCTCGAGGCAGTACGTCCAGAAGCAGTCTGCTGAGCTCGGCGCGAACGGACGTCGCAAAACCGGGAGCCACATAGGCAAGCTCTTCCGCCTGCCGCTTGATCGCCTCGATCACCGCCCGGTTCTTATGGCCGAGCGTGCTGCACATGAGCTGCGAGGAGAAATCGAGATACTTCTTCCCTGCCGCGTCCGTGAAATAGCAACCTTCTGCGTCGACGATGTGAAGCGGCTTCCAACCTTTCTGAAATCTCCAGGTTCCATAGGTAAGACGAGAGGTGAGGGAGACGACTTCGTCGGAGGTCATTGAGGGGTTCGAGGGAGGTCTAGGGTGAGAAACAAACACGCCAAATGTGCCAAACAGGCCAAACGTTCCAAACTGGAATCCTCAGTTGGCGGCTTGCATGGTGAACCGGGAATTCAGTGACTCAGCTCTTCCGTTTGGAGTATTGGACCGTTTGGTACGTTTGGAATGTTTCTAATGTATTTCTATTCAAACCAGCTTGCCACAGACTTTCTTAGTGCATCGCCAGAAGCCCTATGCACATACTCATTCGTCGTCACCGAATACTCATAGTCCTTCTCCCATGACGCGTGGTGCTTTCGGATATCCCGGAGCGCATCGATGATCCTGTCCACTTCCTCATCGGTCGTCGTAGGGTGCAATGAGATGCGTACCCATCCCGGCTTCGACGATAAATCACCGTGATCGATCTTGTTTGTGATCTCCTGCGACATTGCTTTGTCGACATGGAGCAGATAATGTCCATACGTCCCCGCGCATGAACATCCTCCCCGTACTTGAATGCCGAACCTGTCGTTCAACAGCCGGACGATGAGATTATAATGAATGCCGTCAATATAGAACGAGAACAAGGGCTGGCGTTCGCGCACGCTATCCGCAAGGATATGGAGCCCGGAGATCTTCGTCAATTCGGCGAACATGTGTTGCACCAGCTGTTCTTCCCGCGCATGCATCAGGGCGGGGTCCATCTCTTCTTTGAGCTTTACACACAGCGCCGCTTTAATGGCCTGCAAGAATCCCGGCGTCCCTCCGTCCTCGCGCACTTCGATGTCCGGGCTATACCGGTGCCCTCCCCAGGGGTTTGTCCAGAGCACAGTTCCGCCCCCCGGCTGGTCCGGCGATTGCAGGTGATACAGGGCAGCATCAAAAACGAGAACACCCGATGTGCCCGGTCCGCCGAGGAATTTATGGGGCGAAAACGTGATGGCGTCCAGCTTCTCGAGCGGGTCGGCCGGATGCATGTCGATCGCCGTGTACGGGGCAGAGCAGGCGAAATCGACGAACGCCCAGCCGCCGTTCTCGTGCATGATCCGGGCGAGCGTGTGCAACGGAGTCTTGATGCCGGTGACGTTCGAGCAGGCTGTGAACGACCCGATCTTCCATGTCCTGTTCCGGTGAAGATGGAGTTGTTCGCTGAGGTTTTCAACATCCACCAGTCCTTCTGCATCCGGCCTGATCACGACGACGTCCGCTATCGTTTCCTCCCACGACGTATGGTTGGAATGATGCTCCATATGCGTGACGAACACGACCGGACGGTCGTTATCGGTGAATGTTACGCGGTCGCGAAGCTGTTCCGGCAAACGCAGACCCAGAATTCTTTGCAACTTGTTGACCGCCGCCGTCATGCCAAAGCCGACATTCAGGAGCACATCGTTCGGTCCGGCGTGGACATGCCGCTTGATGATGTCATGGGCCATATGATAGGCTTGGGTCATCGACGTTCCGGTAACGTTCGATTCCGAATGCGTGTTTCCGACAAACGGACCGAACCGTTCCAGCATTTTTCGCTCGATGGGGTCGTACAGCCGCCCGCTTGCCGTCCAGTCGACGTAAAGAATCGGCCGTTTTCCGTGCGGGGTTTCAAACGTCTGGCCGATGCCGACGATATTCCGTCGAAACCGGGAAAAATGGTCGTCAAGGGTCGTTTGTTTGGCTTGAGGGATCATACTTCGCACTTTAACTTGGAAAACTTAGGGATATCGGCGCGGAGAATCAAGGGGAGTGCATTCCCGCCGAACATGCAATCCCATGCGCAACTTTCACGTTCACATATCGTTACATCCGGACGCAGCGGTTCGTCGCACCACACTGGCATCCCTCATTTTACTGATGTATCCTTCCAACCATATGCGAAAGCGGAGCATCGAATCGACAATTCTCAGCTCGTTCACGTGTCAGGAGGCATCATGCGCATTTCCTTTCTTTCAGCGCTGCTGTTGATCGGTCCGTCGATTTTCGGACAATCGCCGGCTTCTTTTCCACCACTCGTTTCGCCGGAATGGCTCAAACAGCATCTTCAGGATCCCGACCTGGTCGTTCTGCATGTGGGATTTGGACGCAAGGACTACCTTCGGGAACATGTTCCCGGCGCGAGGTTCATGTGGTTCAATTGGCTTTGCCCTTCAACGCCCGATGAATCCACGATCATGGCACCGGTCGCGGCCGCCGATAGCATTCTGGAACAAGCCGGTATCTCCGACAATTCCCGCGTTGTCGTGTACTTCACAAGCGGCAACGTCAGCACGACCACGCGAATCATGTTTGCACTTCTGTTTTTCGGATTCGAGGACCGGGCGGCTTTGCTGGACGGCGGACTCGACGGCTGGAAGCGCGCCGGAGGAGCTATAACAAAGGACGTTCCGACCGTCGCACGAGGTTCCTTGACCCTGCATTCGAATACATCGATCATCGCCGATGCCGGTTATGTTCTGAGCCACCTCTCCGATCCGTCAGTAACGATCGTCGACGCGCGAGGAAAGAATTTTTACGACGGTGGAAGCGCGGGATCGGCCCGCACTGGACACATCCGCGGCGCGATCAGCATTCCCTTTTCAACTCTTGTCGACAGTCTGAACACATTCAAATCCACAACCGAATTGAAATCACTCTTTGACCGGGCGGGATACAAGAAAGGAAGCACCGTCGTCGCGTATTGTCATGTGGGGCAACAGGCGACCGTTGTGCTCGAAGCTTGCCGCCTGTTGAACATCGACTACAAGCTTTACGATGGTTCTTTTGAGGATTGGGGAGCGTTGGATGACCGATACCCGGCCGAAATCACACCGGTGAAAGAAAAATGAACACCACCATGCGCACTCCGAAGCCGTATTGGAATCCGTATCTGAGCGGAGTGGGGTTGGGACTCATTCTGCTGGCAAGCTTCGTCGTTGCCGGCAGGGGACTCGGCGTCTCCGGCGCAATCAACGGCCTTGTTACTTCCATCATGACGGCGTCCGGGTTTCAAGCGTTGTTCGGCGATTGGGTCTTCGTTGAAGTGTTAGGATTGATCGCCGGGGCTATGGCGTCGGGAGCACTTGCCGGTCGCATGCACAGAACGGTCGACAGCGGCCCGAGGATCACTTCCAGAACCCGGCTTCTGCTGGCGGTCTCCGGAGGAACGCTCGTCGGTTTTGGCTCCCGTTTTGCCCACGGATGCACGAGCGGTCAGGCTCTCAGCGGTGGGGCATTGATGAGCGTTGGGAGCTGGATCTTTATGATCGCATTGTTTGCGACCGCGTATGCTTTCGCAGGAGTACTCCGGAGGGCATGGCAATGAACCTCCTCGGGGCTCTTGTCGTCGGACTTGGCTTTGGGTTTTTCCTCGAACGTGCCGGACTGGGCGACAGCCGAAAACTCGCCGCCCAATTCTACGGTTATGACATGACCGTCTTCAAGGTCATGTTCACAGCCATTATCACTGCCATGCTCGGCCTCTTTTGGCTGGTTCGCTTCGGCGTCATTGCGGCCGACGTTCTAACTCCGCTGCAAACGTATGCGCTTCCGCAGGTGATCGGCGGAATCATTTTTGGAGCAGGGTTTATCGTCGGAGGATTTTGTCCTGGGACAAGCTGTGTGGCTTCTTCACTCGGGCGGGGAGACGGCTGGTGTTTCTTTGGCGGCATGATGATCGGCATAGCGGCATTCCATGCCGGTGGTGATTCACTGGCGAATTTTGCGACTTCTAACAATTGGGGAGCATTAAGCCTGTCTGACGTTTTCGGACTCACCCACGCGACGACAATGCTTATTATTGTCGCAGGAGCGATCGGGGCATTTTGGGGGGCAGAATGGGTCGAAAGGAAGTTATCGGCATGAGCAACGCCGGAACCCGCATTCTGCCGTATCTGAGCATTGCCTGCATCTCGCTGGCTATACTCGCCGTGGCTGTCGGGAACCGGTCTTCAACATCGGTCAGTATCAATCTCCGGAGTTTGGCGCAGGCAATCGACCAGGAAGAGGATCATCTTACTCCCGAAGAACTTCGGACCATGCTTACGTCTGGCCGCGGTGTGCAGCTGGTGGATCTCCGGGATTCTGCTTCGTTCGTCGCTTCACATATACCGGGCGCAACGAATTCGACCGTCGCAGGCGTACTTGAAATGACCGCGACAGAGGGCATTCCGATGGTCTTGTATTCCGACGGAGGGATCCATGCTGCGCAAGCTTGGATGCTTCTCAAGGCCAAAGGCGATCAGGAAGTGTACACACTTCTCGGCGGTTGGAAGGCCTGGATCTCTGGAGCTGACACTTCGGCGTCCAGGAACACGACGGCGGTTCCGAGTCCGAAAAAAGCCCCGAAACCGCCGAACATGTCAAAGGAGAGGGAGAAGTTGTACGGAGAGTGTTAGGGATTGGGTCCCTCGACTTCGCTCGGGACAAGATTGCAGATTGTGAATTTCGCACTCACAGCGCAATCGTTTCTTCCATAGTCCTCAGTCCTTACTCCATACTCCAAGAGCTGTCAGTTGATGACCTTCCCGTTGCTATCGATAAATCTCAGTTCCCCGTAGTTCAGCTCCCTCACACCCGCTTCGATCTTCGCTCTGTCCCCCACTACGACCCAGGTAAGATTTGACGGTTTGACGACCTTTTTGGCCGCTGAGTTAAGCTCCGCAAGTCCGGCGCTCCGGACCTTGTCCGGATACGTGGTGTAATAGTCGTCGGACAGACCGTAGCGCACTATGTCGTTGATCGACGCTCCCACTGCTCCCATGGTCTCCCACGAGCCGGGCAATTCCAGGATTTTGCTCTCCCGCACTCGCTGAAGCTCTTCGTCCGACAACGGTTTCACGCCGACGACTTCATTCAGTTCTTTCGACACTTCCAACATGGATTCCTTCGTTTTGTCGGTCTGTACCGGTGCGTAGGCCATGAATGGACGCTGTCCCCGCGCACCGACGAGGAACGTGAACGCGCCGTACGACCAGTGCTTATTCTCGCGCAAATTCATGTTGACCCGGGATATGAACGCTCCGCCCAGGGCCGTGTTCATCATGTCGATGGCCACCTCATCGGGATCGCTGGATGAGGGGGCGACATGGCCTGCGATAATGAGCGATTGGTCCGCTCCCGGCTTGTCCATCAGATACACCACGGGTTTAGACGGAAGGTCGACCATCCCGACATTTTTTGCCGGGACGGGGGCTTGTTTCCAGACGGACAGCAGCTTCTCCAGTTTCGGCACAATCTCGTCGAGCGTTGTTGCACCCACAACCACCAGAGTCACATTATTCGGGCGGATCCATGTCCGGTGAAATTTGATCAAGTCATCGCGGGTGATTTTTGTGACGGCTTCTTCGGTGCCTGAGCCCGTGAGCGGATTGCTGTAAGCATGTCCGGAACCATACAGGAACGCGGGCAAGACGCGTAACGCCATACTGAACGGCGAGACCTTCTCTCGCTGGATCTGAGCGATGGTCTGCTTCTGCAAACGCTCGAAGTCTTCCTTGGGGAACGAGGGATTGAGCAGGACATCTGCGAAGATCTCCAGGGAAGCATCCAGCTTGTTCTTCAGGCTGGAAAGTGAAACCGAGGACATGTCGAGGTTCGAACCGGTGCCGAGCGAGGTGCCGAGGAGTGCGAGTTCTTCGCTAATCTGCAGGGCGGTCCGCTTTTTCGTCCCTTCATCCATCATATTCATCGCCAGGTTCGCAGTGCCGGGCTGTCCGAATTGGTCGGCGGCATATCCCGCGTCGAAGAGGGCCGAGAGGTTCACCACAGGGACCGCGGAGCGTTCCGCCAGGATCACTTTTGCGCCATTGGACAAGGTCGCTCTTTGTATGTGGGGGAATGTCGCCTTCGGCGGTGCGCCGGCCTGGGGCAGCAGTTTCCGAATCGTCGTATCCGACGCCGCTGCGGACATTTTCGGGAACGGATGCACTTCCAAATTATAGTCGCCGTCAGAGAGCCAGGACTTCGCTGCCGACAGGAGATCGGCGGCAGTCGCCTGCTGGACCCGTTTCAGCGTGATCTTGTAGTGGTCCGCGCTCCCCGCATAGGTCTGGTTCATGGCGAGAATATCGGACTTGCCTCCGAATCCGCCGATACGTTCGCTCCCGCGCACAAAATTCGCGACATACTGCGTTTGCACACGTCGCACCTCTTTGTCCGTTGGACCCGACTTCAGGAAACGCGCCATTTCTTCGTTCACTGCCTTCTCGATCGTGGTCAGGTCTTCGCCCGGTTTTGCAGTGACGACGACCGAGAACAGGCTGCCGATCTCCCGGTAGTCGATGTATGCGGAAACATTCGTGGCGATCTGATCGTCGTACACAAGCCGTTTGTAGAGCCGTGATGTTTTGCCGGAGGCAAGCACGCTTGCCACGAGATTGAGGTGGTCGAAATCTTCACTCCCCCATTCCGGGACGTTCCAGACGCGATAGAGGCGCGACTGCGGAACACGGTCTTGAACGACCTGCCGGTGGCTGCCGGCGCGCTTTGCAACCCATGAGGAATGACGGGAGATTGGCGGGCCCGACGGAATGTCGCCGAAGTATTTTGTGACCTTTTCCAGGGCAACCTTCGCGTCGATGTCTCCCGCAAGAACGAGCACTGCATTCGCTGTGCCGTAGTACGTGCTGAACCACTCCTTGACATCGTTGAGAGATGCCGCGTTCAGGTCTTCCAGAGAACCAATGACGGTCCATGAATATGGGTGGCCGGCGGGCCATACGCTTTTGGTGATGAGCTCTTCGGTTACGCCATACGGTTCGTTGTCTCCCTGGCGTTTTTCGTTCTGCACAACCCCCCGCTGTTCATCCAGTTTTTCCTGAGTGATCGCACCGAGCAGATGTCCCATGCGGTCGGATTCCATCCACAGGACAACGTCGAGTGCCGAGGTCGGGACATTCTGGAAGTAGTTTGTCCGGTCTTCGTTTGTCGTGCCGTTCAGGTCCGTTGCGCCGAGCCGCTCGAGGACCTTGAAATAGTCGTCGTTGAAGTTTTCGCTCCCGTTGAACATCAGGTGTTCGAACAGGTGCGCGAAGCCGCTTTTCCCCGGACGCTCATTCTTTGATCCTACGTGATACCACACATTGACCGCGACGATGGGGGCCTTGTGATCCTCATGCACGAGGAGCGTGAGACCGTTGTCGAGTACGAATTTCTGGTAGGGAATATCGACATCGACCATCCCGTTGTCCGAAGCTTTCCTCTGGGCCATGACCGCCAACGGCAGCGCGATAAGACCAAGGACAAGCGCATTGAGCTTGAACATGATGTAGACCTCCATGATGAATTCGAAAAAAGAGCTGACAAACGGTGGGGTGGAAAGATTACAGAAAAATGACAAGAAGGGCCAAGAATTGAAGACCGAGAGGAAGGGCACTCTGGCTTGGAGTGTTGGAGACATGTAAAAGCAAGTTAATGGAGTAATGGAGAGTGAATGTCGTCGTTTCTGATGATTTTTGAGCGTTTCTGGAACATTAATTCTTCCGTTGAAGCTTGACAATATGATATCAATATAATATCATTGTAATAGCACTTCATCACAAGGAGGCATTATGAAGGCAGTAACTGAAACCACGGCAACCAGGATGAATGGATTCCTCGCCATTTTTGGTGAGCTCGTCATACTTGGGCTCGTCGTCTGGTTGACCGTCACGGCAATCACGACACAAGACCCCTCGTTACTCTGGGCAATCATTCCCCTTGCGATCTGCTTCTTCATCGCAATGGGGGGCTTTTTCATTGTGCAGCCCAACGAGGCACGAGTCCTGGTTCTGTTCGGCAAATACAACGGCTCGGTCCAGAACGACGGATTCTGGTTCGTCAATCCGTTCACAAATAAAAAGCGCATTTCCATGCGCATCCACAACTTTAACAGCGAGAAGATCAAGGTCAACGACCGGGACGGCAATCCAATCGAGATAGCAGCCGTCATCGTCTGGCGGGTATTCGATTCAGCGCGCGCCCTTTTTGACGTTGAGAATTATGAGCAGTTCGTTGCCATTCAAAGCGAGACAGCCATACGGGCGCTCGCGACCGAGTATCCATATGACTCACATGACGACAACCGGCCTTCGCTCCGGAGCACACCCGGCGACATCGCCGACGCACTCAAAAAGCAGGTGCAGACACGTCTGGAGATCGCAGGGGTAGAAGTGCTCGAGTCACGCATCAGCCATTTGGCCTATGCGCAAGAGATCGCGCAGGCAATGCTCCGCCGTCAGCAGGCGCAGGCTATCATCGCCGCGCGGAAGAAGATCGTCGAAGGGGCCGTGGGCATGGTCCAGGACGCGCTCAGGATGTTGAGCGAACAGAAGATCGTCGAGCTTGATGAGGAAAAGAAAGCGCAGATGGTGAACAATCTGATGGTTGCTCTCGTGTCCGAGTCCGAGGCGCAGCCGATCATC
>Ga0155966_1034_pt5 | contig 9870 bp, 10 predicted proteins | sample RifCSPlowO2_02_FD_107620 | JGI IMG/M metagenome (GOLD analysis project Ga0155966, IMG submission 107620) | Ignavibacteria bacterium RIFCSPLOWO2_02_FULL_55_14 | reverse complement strand
CGGAACTCTCAAGTAACAAGGGCCTCGTAAAACCACATTTCACAATCCCTCTCAACTCCCAATTCGTGTTTATTCGCGTCCATTCGCGGTTTCTTTGTATGAGTCTTCTGTCGGTCCTACGACGCTTCTTGTTGACCTGCGTGCGCCATTAGGTTCGCCGCTCTTTCCGCCGTATATTGATTTTGTCAGTTCGTTGCCCGGGGGGCCCCTACCGACGTCGTTCGCAAATCACAGCGTTTCTCATCCCGGATTCCTGACCTTGGCTCTTCAGCCAGTCCGCAATCCGCAATCGGCAATCCGAAATCATATCATGCCATTCAAAGAATTAGGTCTCAACGACCTGCTCGTTCAGGGGATCCTGGCGACAGGATACACCGCTCCAACACAGATCCAGGCGAAAGCCATTCCCGTCGCCGTGGGGGGAAAGGATATCATCGGGACCGCAAAAACAGGAACGGGCAAGACCGCCGCGTTCGTCCTTCCGCTTCTCCATCGGCTCTCCCTGCGGGAACAGACGCACCCGCGTCAGCGGCGATGCCGGGCGTTGATCCTCACGCCGACCCGAGAACTCGCGCAGCAGATCGAGGACGCCATCAGGTCCTACGGCAGGTTTATGCCTTTCAAGCCTCTCGCGGTTTACGGCGGCACGAACATGGGTCCGCAGACGAATCACTTGCACAAAGGGGTGGACATTCTCGTCGCAACACCGGGCAGGCTCCTCGACCACATGCAGAGGAAAAACGTCGACCTTTCCGGCGTCGAGGTCCTTGTGATCGATGAAGCGGACCGGATGTTCGATATGGGCTTTATCAACGACGTCCGCACGATCGTTGCACGCACACCGAAAGAGAGGCAGACGATGCTGTTTGCCGCGACGATGTCGGACGAGGTGCGCGGCCTGATGTCCGCCATTCAGCGCTCCCCCGAACTCATTGCCATCGGCGAACGCCGTACGCCGGCAGAGTCCGTCAAACAGCATTTCTATTCCGTGGCTCGCGACCACAAACTCGAACTGCTCATCCACATGCTGACGTCGAAGGACATGGATTGCGTCCTCGTCTTCTCGCGAACGAAACATGGCGCGGACAAGGTGGCGCACAAATTGGAACGGCAGGGCATTTCTTCCGTCGCCATTCATTCGAACCGCACGCAGGCGCAGCGCCAGAACGCACTCGACGGGTTCAAAGCAGGACGGTTCCGCGTCATGGTAGCCACGGATGTCGCGGCGCGCGGCATCGACGTGGACGGCATCTCGCACGTGGTGAACTACGACATTCCGGCTTTCCCGGAGGACTACATCCACAGGATCGGCCGCACGGGTCGCGCAAGCGCCACCGGCGAGGCCGCAACGTTTGTCACGCCAGATGAGGTCAAACATCTTCGGAATATCGAACGCTATACGTCGAAGCGGTATGAGCTGAAGCAGTTCCAGGGTTTCGTCCCGAACACGTTGCCAAAGGACTCGGCGCCCCAGCACGCCCGTCCACATGCCGCACCGTCGCATTCCGGCCGGCCGGGTGGAGGAAACCGGAAGGGACAGCCCGCATCCTCTGGACACAAGCGGCAGCCGCTTCGGAATGATGAGCGTCGCCAACAGCCGCGCATTTCCGGAACCGGCCGCGGCCGGAGGACGAATCAGCACTCGTCTCCTCATCCCGCCCCCGCGCCTCCACCGGTGTCGAAGAACGACTGGCGATCGCTTCTTGAAGAAATGCAGGGACGGTTGGGGAAGATGAAGAAGAAGTTGAAGGGGACGAAGTAGGTCTCGTGGGGTACGGAAGTGTCCCGTGGAAATCTGATGTCGGGGACGGGGACAGAGATGAGGGGCGGAAGAAGAAAAATGAGGGAACGGATATAAGGAAGCCGCGTACGGAGTACACGGCTTTCACTTTTATGAACAGCAGTCTTCCCGGACGGTCTACTTCACCACCGTGGCTCGCAGGAATTCTCTATTCAGCCGGGCGATGTTGTCCACCGAGATCCCTTTCGGGCACTCCGCTTCGCAGGCGTAATTGTTCGAGCAGTTGCCGAAGCCCTCTTTGTCCATTTGCTCGACCATGTTCAACGCGCGATCGATCCGTTCGGCATGTCCTTGCGGCAGAAGCGCAAGTTGAGACACTTTGGCTGCGACAAAGAGCATTGCGGAGGAGTTTGGACACGCCGCCACACAGGCGCCGCATCCTATGCATGCCGCGGCGTCGAAGGCCTTTTCCGCATGGTCGTGCGGCACAGGAAGCGCATTCCCGTCCGGAGCGCCCCCCGTTTTCACGGAAATATACCCACCCGCCTGCATAATGCGGTCGAACGACCGCCGGTCGACGACCAGATCCTTCAGCACGGGGAATGGATTCGCCCTCCACGGTTCCACAACGATCTCATCGCCATCCTTGAATGAGCGCATATGGAGCTGACAGGTGGCAATGCCCTTCCCAGGCCCGTGCGCGCGGCCGTTGATCATCAATCCGCAGGATCCGCAGATTCCTTCCCGGCAGTCATGGTCGAACGCGATAGGCTCCAATCCTTGCTTGACAAGGTCGATGTTGACGACGTCGAGCAGCTCCAGGAACGACATGTGCTCGGAGACAGTGTTGGAAACATACGTCTCGAAGCGGCCCTCAGATGCCGCGTTCTTCTGACGCCAGACTTTCAGAGTGATCTTCATGAGACCTGGTTGAGTCCTAGTTCGTGAATCGTGAATAGAGAATCGTCAATCGAAAATCGTTGCGCGGACAATTTCTCCCTGGTCCAAAGTCTATACTATCTCTGCTCCTCATCTTCCTCTTGTCTGCATACTGCCGACTGCTTACCGCTTCTTCTTATTTATAGCTGCGTTGTGACGGCTTCACATACTCGAACGTCAGCGGTTCTTTCGTCATCTTCGGCGCTTTCTTCGGGCCCGTGAATTCCCACGCCGCCGCGTACGCGAATTTCTTGTCATTTCTTTTCGCTTCGCCTTCTTCCGTCTGATGCTCTTCACGGAAATGTCCGCCGCAGGATTCTTCACGATGCAGAGCATCGATCGCGAGAAGTTCGCCGAGCTCGAAGAAATCGGCGACCCTGCCCGCTTTCTCCAATTCGGCGTTCAGGTCGGAACCCATTCCCGTCACTTTCACATCTTTCCAGAATTTTGCGCGAAGCTCCGGAATGAGCTTGAGCGCTTTCTTCAATCCTTCCTTGTTCCTTCCCATCCCCACAAAATCCCACATGATCTTTCCCAACTGGCGATGATATTCATCCACGGTCGTCGTGCCGTTGATCGCGAGGAGCGTGTCCACCTGCTTCTGAACTTCTTTCGCCGAGTCCCGGAAAGGTGTGGCGTCTTTTGCGATGGGGGCGAATTTCGTCGTGGCCAGGTAATCGCCAATGGTGTACGGAAGGATGAAATAGCCGTCCGCGAGACCCTGCATCAGGGCCGACGCGCCGAGCCGGTTGGCGCCGTGATCGGAGAAGTTCGCCTCACCAATGACATACAGACCGGAGACGTTGCTCATGAGGTTGTAGTCGACCCAGAGTCCCCCCATGGTGTAATGCACGGCCGGATAGATGCGCATCGGCGTCGTGTACGGGTCCTCTCCCGTGATCTGTTTGTACATGTCGAACAGGTTGCCGTATTTCTCGACGACAGCCCCCTTTCCGAGCCGCTTGATCGCATCCGCAAAATCAAGGTACACGGCGAGTCCTGTCGGACCGACACCATGCCCCTTGTCGCACATTTCCTTCGCCCGTCGTGACGCGACGTCGCGGGGAACGAGATTGCCGAACGACGGGTACATTCGTTCCAAATAGTAATCCCGCTCATTGTCCTGAATGTCTTCCGGCCGGCGCTTATCCCCCGCCTTTTTCGGCACCCAGACCCGGCCGTCGTTGCGGAGGCTTTCGCTCATAAGGGTCAGCTTCGACTGATACTCTCCGCTCTGCGGAATGCAGGTCGGGTGGATCTGCGTGTAGCACGGATTTCCGAAGAGCGCACCACGTTTGTATGCGCGCCAGATCGCGGTGGCATTGCTCGCTTTGGCGTTTGTGGACAGGAAAAAGACGTTGCCGTAGCCTCCCGTCGCCAGTACAACAGCGTTGGCTGCATACGACTCGATCTCGCCTGTCACCAGGTTGCGTGCAACAATGCCGCGGGCCTGACCGTCCGCGAGAACGAGGTCGAGCATTTCCCTCCGTTCGAACATTTTGACCGTGCCGGCGTCCACCTGTCGCATGAGGGCGGCATAAGCACCGAGAAGAAGCTGCTGCCCCGTCTGGCCGCGCGCATAGAACGTGCGCGAGACTTGTGCGCCGCCGAACGAGCGGTTATCGAGATAGCCGGAATAATCACGGGCGAACGGAACGCCCTGCGCCACGCATTGATCGATGATGAGTCCCGAAACCTCCGCCAAACGATACACATTCGCTTCGCGGGCCCGGTAATCGCCCCCTTTGAGTGTATCGTAGAACAGCCGAAAGACGCTGTCGCCGTCGTTCGAGTAGTTCTTCGGGGCGTTGATGCCTCCCTGGGCCGCAATGCTATGCGCGCGGCGGGGAGATTCATGGTAGCAGAAGGCCAGGACGTTGTAGCCCAGCTCGGCGAGCGACGCGGCCGCGGAAGCCCCGGCGAGCCCCGTACCGACTACGATAATCGTGTATTTCCGCTTGTTAGCGGGGTTGACGAGCTTCAGGTTGAACTTGTGGTTGGACCACTTCTTGTCGATGGGTCCGTCCGGGATCTTGGCGTCGAGCTTCATGGTCACAGCGCTCCCAGGGCCATCGCGGCGTTGGACATGGTATGAAAGAAATAGAAATAGATGGGCATACTGGCAAAACCGAGCGGGATCAACAGCCAGAAGATCGCGCCGATCGCGTTGATCAGGCCCTCGTACCGCGAATTCCTCAGGCCGAGGGTCTGCATGGCCGCCTGGAATCCATGACGCAAGTGATAGGCGAGCAGGATGAGTGCAAACACATAGAACGCGCAATACCATCCGTTTGTAAAGGCTTGAACAACGAGAAAATACGGGGACGGTGTCGGGTCGTCGAACCGGAGCGGCAGAAAGAACGTCCGGAGGTGGATCACCAGGAAGATGAATACAATGCTCCCCGTAAGCATGGTGTTGCGCGACCAGATTGGAGAATTCTCATTGAGGCGATAGACCTCGTAATCGGTCGAGCGGGAGGTCCGATTTTTACGCCACACGAGGTACCCGCTGACGATGTGACCGAGGAAGCCGAACAGGAGGACAAATTCGATCGTCCGAATGACGAAATTGCCTGCCATGAACTCGGAATACGCGTCAAAAGATTCTCCGCCATCGCCGACAAACAGCAAAAGGTTGCCAACGAGATGTTCGACGAGGAACGTACAGAGGAAGAGACCCGTGAGGCTCATCGTGATCTTCTTCCCGATCGAAGACTGGTAGAACGCGACGAGTCGATTCATGTGGATGAGGTGAGGGAAGTCGAGTAAGAGTAAATATGTACTGCCGATGAAAAAGATGGAACACGAAGAACCACGAAGTTTTCACGAAGTGCCACGAAGAAGTACGAAATTCTCTTTCTCTTCGTGTGACCTTCGTTAGCTTCGTGTCCCAATCTCTACTGCGAATCACCAAACTGTACGACCATAAAGTGTAACAATGGATTAACCGAAATGCAATCGCAACATCAACTCGTGACGCTTTCTCCGATGAATCGTCGGACCGACACAAGGCTTCCGAGGAGTCCCAGAATTGCACCGGCCCCGATGATCACTGCGTAGGAGAGCGGATCGACGCGGACAAATTCCTGAAGTTGCGAAGTGAGCCACCGTTCAAGGTATTCGAAGACCGCATAGACTACTCCAGCTGCAATGCAGCCTCCAAGCAGTCCCTGCACGATCCCTTCCAGGATGAACGGGAAACGGATGAAAGCCCGGGTGGCGCCGATCAGTTTCATGGTCTGGATGATCTTTCTTTTGGAATAGATTGCCAGCCGGATCGTATTGGCAACGAGGAACAACGAAGCTACTAGAATGAAGAAGCCGACTCCAAGCGTTATCGCCAGAAACGTCTGCACACGACTGTCGAGCATTTCGAGCAGGTCCCTCCTGTACTTGACCTCTTCCACACCCGCCAGTTCCGCAACACGCTCCGCCACAGCCCCCGCCTCCATCGCTGTCCGGAACTCCGGTTCCAGAGTGATCTTGTAAGAAGGCGGGAGCGGATTGAACTTGAGGACGCGATTTATGTCTTCGCCGAATTCCTGCTTGAAGATGGCCGCAGCTTCGTCTTTGGTCACGAACCGGACGGAGGCGATGCCATCGAGCGCTTCCAGCTGTTCCTGCAAACGCTGGATATCGGCCTCCTGGACATCGTCGCGGAGGAACGCTTCCATTTCCACTCGTGTCCTGAGCGATTCGACGACACTGTTGGCGTTGAGAAACAGGATGGTAAAGAAACTGAGAAGGAGAAGGGAGACCGTAATCGTAAAGATGGCGGCGGACATCGAGAGCTTGGCGCGCTCAAACCCGGAGAAACCTTCTTTGATCAGATAACCAATGGCCATGGGGCTTTAAGGCTGCTGTGTCTTCGTCGTTTTGTAAGAGATGAACCGCCAAGAACGCCAAGATGCGTGTACGTAGGGAATACTCTTACATCTTCTCTTGGCTCCCTTGGCGTCTTGGCGGTAATCTTTATCGTCGCAGTCAGCGGCTGTACGTCCGCCCGCGCCGATACGAGCCTAGGACCCGCAGAAAGATACAGAGAGATTGTGCCGCTTTCAAAGCACTGGCGACACGGGGCTCGGCGACGGACCCGGATAGGTCCATATAAAAGAGGTACTCCCACGGCTTCCCAGGCATCGGTCGGGATTCAAGCGCGAGAAGGTTGACGCCCGCTGAAGCAAGCACACCCAACAGGGCGTGGAGCGAACCCGGCACATGACGAAGTGCACAAACGATTGAAGTCTTGCTGTCACGGTGAGTGCGGACAGGCTTTCCCGACACAACCAGGAATCGCGTGAAATTCCGGGGATCGTCCTCCACATCCGACCGCAATACCGAGAGTCCATGCAGACTCCCTGCCCTTCGACTGGCAACTGCCGCCACAGCAAGGTCCCCGGATTCTCGCACGATGCGAGCCGCGCCGGCGGTGTCATGGACTGCTTCAACGTGCACTCCTTTGAGTTTCCGCAGAAATCGCTCGCACTGACCGAGCGCCTGGGGTTGCGAAAGAACAGTGGTGATTGAGCGAAACGACGATCCGGGGAGTCCCAAAAGATTCAGCCGGATCCGTAATTTCAGCTCGCCGATGACATGAAGTTTCGATCGGAGCAAAAGGTCGTAGTTCTGATGAATGCTGCCGAAGATCGAATTCTCAACCGGCACGATGCCCGCCGTTGCTGTGCCGGCAGCGACGGCGCAGAACACTTCCTCGAATGAAGTGCAGGAGAGAGTCCTGGTGCGTGTGCCAAAAAACCTGAGCGCGGCCAGCTCGCTGAAAGCACCCGGTTCACCCTGAAAGGCAACGGTCACGTTGCTGCTCCGACAGACCCGCTTTCCGCAAGGTCTTTCAGTACCTCCAGCATGCGTTTCCCCGTCGGTTTTCCGAATTTCATGACGAACCAGATCAACATATTCAAAGGAAATGGAACACGCGGCGATGTAACGATGACCTGTTGCCTCAGCAGCGTCGATCCGTTCCGGTCTTCCAGGTCATACCGCTCTTCTGCCTCGAGCGGCGGTACAACGGCGGTGGACCTCACTTTGATCACCAATCGATGACACGGTTCAACGACGGTAAATTCACCCGTGCATTCGGTGACTTTTCCGTTGAGGGCGTACATGATGGAATATGCCCTGCCCACGGCAGGACCAGAACCAGGGCTTGTAACTCTCACAACGTGGTCGTTCCAGAGCGGCATGGCGACGGGGTCGGCCACGATTTTCCAGACCCGATCCGGTGACGATTGAATCTCAACGGCATCGCGCAATATCATCGGTCTCCCACGGGGAGATGAGTAGCCACGTTACACCGCAACCGGATGCAGACTTTCAGGTTTCAAAGGCGATTGCGGCCGCGCATAGACCAGGAACCTCCAGAACATAAGCCCGAAGAGCACGTCGACGACGATCCCGGGGGCAAGGAATCCGATCAGCGCCCATGCGGGAGGATCGACGACCATCGAATACAGGACAGCCGCCCCCATTGAAAGCTTCGCCCACATCAGCAGCTTGACAAAGCTCCGGTGTCCCCTAGGGTCACGCGCGATGATCCATTGCATGAACCCGAAGCAGTAGATAGAGATCAAATTGAAGTGAATGAAGAGGGGATATCGGGGCGCTTCAATGCCGATCATTGCCGGCAGCGAGCCCGTCAGGACGAACAGAGTTGTTGCAATGACGAAGTTCCATGCGCACCCGACGTAGAAGAGAACTTTGTAGCGTTGATCGGTTTCCATACTGCCTCCTTACGACAGCGTAATGCCCGGTAGGTGAATAGTGAATCGTGAATAGTCAATCGAAAATCGACAATCGACAATTTCCAAGTGGTCCACTCCGCCCGTTCCGTCAAAAATTCGAATCATCTCTCCATCTCGTAATGCGCCATGGCTCTCCGGTCGTGGAGCGGCTCAGCGTGAACGTTGCGTATCCGTCGGCGCGTTGAATGTCACTCTGGTTGAAGGTCACCGTCAGCGAAAAATTCCTGCTCACGCTGGCGAATGTTTCCGTCGAATCAACCGACATCGACAATACATTGTTCCAGAGGAGGTCGATGCGCTGAATGTTGTCGAACAGGCTTTGCGTGATACGCATTTCTTCGTCCCTTCCCCACGTAACATCGACGCCCCGCTCGTAATCCCGGAACGTGAAGAAAAAATCCGCACCGACCAGTTGCCCATAGATCGTCGTGTCACGAAACGTGTACGCATACCGTATGTTCTGATAGACGCCGTCGACCGTGGCCGGATCGCCCAGCAACGATTCCGCATCGGTTGGATTGTTGTCCAACCCCGGCGCGAACGGATTGCAGGCCATGAGCATGAAAAAGAGAAGAGCCCTGAAGTAGGCAGTATGCAGTAGGCAGTCGAGAGAAAGATGAAATGCACAACGAATACGAAATGCAGAATGCCCGTATCGCACACGCGGTCTTCTCCAGAGCTCTACACAATCCGAAATCGACAACCCGCCTGCCTCACTGACGTTCGTTCGGCGGGCAGGTCGACAATCCGCAATCTCAAGGCTCTTCATTGCCCAAAGGCTCCCTTCACATCGCTCCAGGTTTCCGCGTTGGAATCTGTGACCAGGTCGCTCCATCGTCGGATCGACCAAAATCCCGTCGGACGATCAAGATACATCATCATCTGTGCCCTGCCGATCCCCCTTTGCGGAACGCCTTCCTGACCATGCGGAACGGAAAGATCGTACGTCACTTCGACGAGCACAGAATCGGCCTGAATGCTCTGGAGCGACGGCGTGCCGAAAGAGAGGATCATAGCGGTACCCGACGGGAGGCGCGAACGGATGTTTGTGAAATAATGCTCCTCACTTGACTTGGTCCACTCGGCGAAGATCCCGTAACCCGACGCTGCCGCAGGTGTGGGCTCAAATGAAAACGGACCGCTCGAAAGGGAGTCGGATAGACAACGGAGATAATTCACGGCGTTTAATTCACGGAACGCGGCCGTCATATTGTCGAGCACAGTGAGCGGCTCCGTCGGCGCGTTGAACGTGGAACGGAGCACAGCCGGCTGTTCCGGCTCCCGCGGTTCAAACAGGCTGCATCCGGGCATGAAGAGAACATATGCCGCCAGGGCGCTAAGAGAGGAGAGACCGCCACGTGGAAAATGCGACGTAAATGAAATGTTACGCTTTGCCTTGGCGTTCTTGGCGTCCATGGCGTCTTGGCGTCA
>Ga0155966_1107_pt2 | contig 10183 bp, 4 predicted proteins | sample RifCSPlowO2_02_FD_107620 | JGI IMG/M metagenome (GOLD analysis project Ga0155966, IMG submission 107620) | Ignavibacteria bacterium RIFCSPLOWO2_02_FULL_55_14 | reverse complement strand
CGGAATTTCGTGCTAAGGAATACGGAAGAAGACAACAGGGACGGTAGAATGAACGTCAGCGGATCCCTGACGTTGTCGGGAATTTCACTGAAGCGCTTCGATTTGGGATTCAACGGTCAGCTCCTGGCCATGAAAGAGGACAGTTCACGATTGCAGGGGGGCAAAGTCTTCGGCAATCTGACTGCTGCGACGGGATTCAACGGCCTTCGGTGGCAAGGAAATCTGCAACAGTCATTCCTGTTCGGTTCGATGCAGATCCGCAACGGCCAGATCACGCTGCCCCCGGAGCGGGAAACGCCACATTACAGCGTGCGCTTGATCGACATTCTGTATGACAAAGATTCGACGAATCCTCGCGCACGATTTGCGTTGGAGCCCGGGAACGGCACATCCGCCGAACCAGTCGCGGCAGTGACCGAGGAAACGCCGAGGTCTTTCCTTGACGGGATCGATTACGATCTTGCCATTGAGACTGTGGGACCGACACAGGTGAAGTTCATTTTTAACCGCCAGACGAATGACGTGCTTTTCGCGGACCTGCGCGGACGAATGTCGTTTCAGAAAACACCTGCCGACACCCGCCTGACCGGAGAGGTCGAGGTTACGGACCGGTCGTACTATAACTTTTTGAAACGATTCAGCGCGACTGGAAGGATCTATTTCACCGGAGATCCCCTCAATCCCGAGTTGGACATCATCGCAAAATACGAAGGGGTCCACCGTACAATCGAGAATCCCGCATCGCCGGCGCCGATCGAAAAAAGCGAAGACGTCACGGTCATCCTGTACCTTCGCGGGCCCCGCAGCAAGCTCGAGACCAAGTTTGATGTAGAGGTGGAGACCGCATCCGGCATTGAAAAGCGCACTGGAGATGTGGAGGCCGATGCGATCGCCTTCATCATGACCAACCAATTTCGGGATGAATTGACGGAGCAGCAACGGACAAGCCTTATCGGGGAGAACCTCGGGTACGGGCTTGCCTCGGGAATGCTCACCGGGCCAATCAGCGAAATGCTCCGGCGTTATTCGCAGGGGACGATCCAGTCGTTCGATGTCAACTACTACGGCGGGAGCCAGTCCGGTACCGACATACGCCTCACGGGTGAATACCGGGGTGCGATCATTCGGATCGGAGGAAGGATCTTCAACGATCCGCTGAATTCCAATTTGATCGTGGAATTGCCGCTGTCACGGATTTTGGAATCCGATCGGCTGCAGAATCTGTACTTGACTTTGGAGCGACGTGCGAGCAACGTGGAAAGCGCTGAGGATCAACGGAAGGCGTCCAACGGGGCGCGCTTGCTGTATCGATTCACCTTCTGAGCACATGACAGACACATCGGACATAGAACAACGCATCCTGCATTTTCTCGAACGGTATCCGCATGAACGTTTCGGCGCCAAGGAAATGGCGCGGAGACTTGGATTTCGGTCCGACGTTGAATATAGAGCCTTCCTGGATGCACTGCGGAAGCTCCAGGACGAACGGCGGATACAACGCCTGAAGGGGAAGGAATACCAGCATCTCCACGTGTCGCGGAGTGTCACAGGAGTTCTCCGGTTGACCCGCCAGGGATTTGGGTTTGTCGCAATTGAAGAGGCTGATGAAGAGGTCTTCGTCGCTGCGCGGGACAAGGGGACGGCCACTCACGGCGACCGTGTGGAGGTCGCGTTGTTTGTGCAAAACGCAAAGAAGAAAGAGATTGGGGAACGCATTGAGGGGGAAGTGGTCCGAGTCATTGAACGCGGCAGGGAGGACATTGTGGGAACGCTGGAACACGAACGGAAATCGTATTTCGTCGTTCCGGACGACTCCCGCATAGCCCAGGCAATTGCCGTGTCCAGAGAGGACCTGAACGGAGCGCGGGAGGGACAGAAGGTTGTCGTCCACGTTGAATCGTGGGGTGAGGGACACTTCCATCCGGAAGGCCGCATTTTGGAAATCTTGGGTCAATCGGGAGAAATGAGGGCGGAAGTGCTTTCGGTTGCCCGCGAATTCAGCCTGCCGACTTCGTTTCCGCCGGACGTCACAATGGAAGCGGATGGATTCTCCGCCCCCATCCCGGACGACGAAGTCGTCCGGAGGCGAGATCTTCGCGGCGATCTCTGTGTAACGATCGACCCCGTCGATGCGAGGGATTTCGACGACGCCGTATCGCTCGAACCGCTGGGGAACGGGAGTCATCGCCTTGGCGTCCATATTGCGGACGTTTCATTCTATGTACGGGAGGGCACACTGCTTGACCGGGAGGCGTTGAAGCGTGGGACGAGCGTTTATTTCCCCACAGGAGTCATCCCGATGCTCCCTGATCGATTGTCGGGTGATCTCTGCAGTTTGCGTCCCCGCGAAGACCGGCTCGCATTCAGCGTATTCATGGAGGTTACAGCGCGAGGACTGGTGAAATCGTATGAGATCGTAGAATCGATCATCCACAGCAAGCGCCGTTTCACCTACGAAGAAGTTCAGCTGATCCTGGATAACGATGCAGGGGCGCGTGCTGCAGAATCTCCGGAGGTTGTGACGGCCGTGGACCGGATGTCAAAACTCAGTGCGGTGTTGACGGCAAAACGCATGAAAGAGGGGGGCATCGATTTCGATTCGGCTGAAGCGAAGTTCACGTATGATGCCGAAGGTCGTCCGACGGCGATCACGAAGAAAGAGCGTCTGGCAAGCCACAGGCTCGTTGAAGAGTTCATGCTCCTCGCGAACCAGACAGTTGCGCGGCATATCGGTCTGGCCCGCTCGGAGGACCATCCAAAACCGTTCGTCTACAGGGTCCATGACGTTCCCGATCCGGCGAAGGTGAAGGAACTTGCTTCCTTTGTGCAGCAGTTCGGGTTCAAGCTCCATGTCGACGGAAACGTCCGCTCCAGCGACCTTCAGCGACTCCTTGAGCAGGTGCGCGGTTCTGAAGTAGAGAATCTTATCAACGAGGTCGCATTGCGAAGCATGGCAAAAGCGGTGTACTCTGACCGCAACATCGGACATTACGGTCTGGCGTTCGACTTTTATGCCCATTTTACGTCGCCCATACGCCGGTATCCCGACCTGGTTGTTCACCGACTCCTGAAAGAATATGCGAAGGGAGTATCGCAGGGCCGACGCGAGGAAATCCGCCGGCGTTTGCCTTACATCGCAAAACAGTCGTCCGATATGGAACGGAATGCAATGGAGGCCGAGCGGGCGGGGATCAAAGTGATGCAGGTCGAATACATGAAACGCCATCTGGGCGACGAGTTCACGGCGCTGATCTCGGGCGTAACGCACTTTGGACTTTTTGTCGAGATCGACGACCTGCTTGTCGAAGGGATGGTGCACGTCCGCGATATGGAAGATGATTTCTATGTCTATGACGAGAAGAAGTTCGCGCTGATCGGAAGGCGAACGGGTCATCAATACAGGCTCGGTGATACGCTGGCAGTACAGGTGACAGGCGTCGATCCGGAAGAGCGACGGATCGATTTCCGAATCGTGCATGACGACGTCATCAAGCGACGAGATGAACAGCGAGGATCAAAGAAGCGCAAACGGTGACGTCCGATTGCGTTTCCGCCCGGAAATATTTACACTTATTGAACATGGAACATTCATGAAACGCATTGCCCCGCTTCTCATTCTTCTTGCTCTTCCGCTTGCGGTAGGGTCCGCGCAGAACGGCAATCTGTCGTTTGGAAAGAATAAGGTCCAGTACAAGTCCTTCGAGTGGGAGTTCGTCCAGTCCGACCACTTTGACGTCTATTTCGCGCAGGACGGATATGAACTGGCCGAATACGCGGCGGAATCCCTCGAAGATTCCTACACGTCAATCGCAAAATTGATGCGGTATGAGATCAAGGACCGCATCGCAGTGGTTGTCTACAATTCTCACAATGAGTTCCAACAGACGAACGTCATCGATGAGTATCTCGAAGAAGGCATCGGCGGCGTTACGGAATTGTTCAAGAACCGCGTGGTGGTGCCGTTCGAAGGCAACTACCACATGTTCCGTCACGTACTGCATCACGAATTGGTGCATGCCGTGATCAATGACATGTTCTACGGCGGCAGTATTCAGGCTCTTTTGTCGAGTCGCGCACCCGTAGCCCTGCCGCTGTGGATGAACGAAGGACTGGCCGAGTATGCGGCGCTGAAATGGGATACGAATTCCGACATGTTCCTCCGGGACGCTACGATCCACGGGTATCTTCCGCCGATCGATTATCTCGGAGGATATTTTGCCTATCGGGGTGGACAGGCGGTATGGCACTACATCGCCATGAAGTACGGAGAACAGAAGATCTCTGAGATCCTCAATCGCATCAAGGGATCGCGGAGCATTGACCAGGGTTTCAAAGCGACGATCGGACTGACGATCAAGGAACTTTCAGAACGCTGGGAAAAGGAAATGAAGGTCACCTACTGGCCGGATATTGCCAAAAGGGAAGAACCGGAGGATTTTGCACACAAACGGATCACGGACCACACAAAACTCGGCAATTTCTACAATACTAGCCCCGCCATTTCGCCTCAAGGGGACAAAATCGTATTCATGTCCGACAGGGATGACTATCTCGACGTCTTTTTGGCTTCTGCGATCGACGGAGAGATCCTCGACAAAGTTGTGGACGGACAGAGAACAAGCGAATTCGAAGAGCTCCACCTGCTGACGCCGGGTCTGACCTGGTCGCCGGACGGGAAAAAGATCGCGCTTGCAACGAAGGCCGGGGCTCGCGATGCCGTGATCACAGTGAACATTGAATCCGGCGACAGAGAAAAGATCGACATGCCGCTTGACGGAGTCTTTTCCGTCGACTGGTCGCACGACGGAAAGTACATTGTCTTTTCCGGCGTCAAGGCGCCTCAGTCGGATATTTATGTGTACAATCTCGAGTCCCGCCTGCTGACAAACCTTACCGACGACATATATTCCGACTTCGACCCGGTATTCTCGCACGACGGCAAGAAGATCTATTTCGTCTCCGATCGGCAAGATCGGGTTGGGGCGGACCGGACCGCGTTGATCGGCCGTAAGGCATTCTTTGGAACGGGTCAACGGGATATCTATGAACTGGACGTGGCGACCCGGACGATCCGCCGTGTGACCAACGACGCGCTGAGCGATGAGATGTCGCCCATTCCATCACCGGACGGTGCCCGTCTGATGTATGTCTCCGACCGAAACGGCATCAATAATATTTATGTCCGCGATCTGTCGTCCGGAGCGGACATACCGATCACCAACTCGATCTCCGGCGTTTACCAATTGTCATTGTCTACAGATGCTTCGAAGCTCGTTTTCTCTTCGCTCAACGAGGCGGGCTTCGATGTATTTCTGATGTTGCGTCCATTCGAAAGACGGTTATCGGTCGACCGGCTTGAGCCGACGGAATTCTTCAAGAAGCGGCTCGGACTGCCCGTGGCGGAGCGGCCGAAGCAGATAACGAGTACAACCGTGTCCTCCGATACCGTTGCCGTGCAGGAGAATCTGGTGATCCTGGCGGACACGTCGGACCAGGAGATGCAGTACCGCACTGCGTCTAGAGTTGACCTGAGGAATTACGTGTTCAGTGAAGAGCACATGCGGAAGGACACGGCGTCCAACTCTCGGGCGCCGGAGACCCGATTTGAAGTGTCGGATAGCCGGGACACTGAAGGGAATTATATACCCAGAAAGTACAAGTTGAATTTCACGCCCGATCTCGTGTACGGGTCCGCCGGCTACAACACGTTCTTCGGCCTCGAAGGGTCGACGGTGATGGCGTTCAGTGACATGATGGGAGACCATCGCATCGTGTTCCTCACGAATCTTCTTCTCGACCTGAAAAACAGCGACTATGGGTTGACGTACTTATACCTGCCGTCACGCATCGACTACGGATTCAATGCGTTCCATAGCGCAAGGTTCCTGTTCCTGGGGGACACCATGTACCGATTTCGCGTCTGGGGACTTGGTGGTATCGCATCGTATCCCATCGACCGATTCAACCGCGTCGATGTGGACCTGACATGGCTGAATCTCTCGCGCGAAGACCTGGATAATCCCTTCCGAACGTCGCAAAGGCGTTCTTTCGTTCTGCCGTCGGTGTCGTATGTCCACGACAATTCCCTCTGGCAGGGAGGATGGTTCGGTCCGAACAACGGGTCACGGTTCAACCTTGCCTTCTACGGATCGACGAGATACATGAGCAGCGCGCTGGACCTTCAAACCTACACGTTTGACTATCGGTCGTATTCGAAGTGGGCTCAAGAGCTGGTGTTCATGTTCAGGACTTCCGCCGGTTTAAGCAATGGACGTGACCAACAGTTCTTTTTCATCGGCGGAACGGATGGTTGGATCAACCGTTCGTTTGACGGGGGTTCCATTCCCATCGTCGATATCGAAGACTATATGTTCCTGACGCCGGTTCTTCCGGTGCGAGGTTACAACTACAATGCGATGAATGGCACGCGCTTTGCCATGATGAATTTCGAACTGCGATTTCCGTTGGTGCGCTATCTCATTTTTGGACCCTTGCCGATAGGGTTCCAGAACATCCTCGGCACCGCATTTGTCGATTTGGGCTCCGCATGGTCGAACACGAAGTCGTGGCAAGGTTTTGGCAAAGACCAGTATGGATTCACGGTCACTCGCGACCTCTTGATTGGCACAGGCTACGGCACGCGATTGTTGTTCTTCGGCATGCCGCTCAGGATCGACGTGGCGTGGCGGTTCACTTGGAGCGGCTTCAGCGCTCCGGTCTATTACTTCTCATTGGGACCTGATCTCTAAGCGCCAGGTCCGATCCACTAGCAAGGGCAAAGACGGACAGGAAAATCAGAGAGCTTTTGCCGGCTGTACACAGCAGGGCCCGTCGTCTGACGGGCCATGTTGTTCGGAGGTTTCCGCTAGTGCTTCGTTATTGGGACGGCCGGAGTCGAATGGGCTGGGTGGCAGGAACGAGTCCTGTTTCCAGGAAGACCCGCTGACCCTCCTTTGCCGCCACAAAGGTCCCGAATCCCGAAGCAAGGTCTCCCTTCAAGGACTTGGTGTACATGTGAATGCCCCGCTTGAAGGGGTAGTAATTACGGTAAATGTGAGCAGGGTGGGGACCGTAGAATTTGCCCAGTGCCTCGGCTGGAATTGCATACACTGTGTCGGGATCGAATCCGGATGCGGACACCTCAAGGAGTTTTGCCGGGACGCGCGCCGAATCGATCCAGGACAGCCCCACGAATCCGAGGCTGTTCTCATCCGACACGACTCCACGAAGCACTTCGAGGCTTCCGTGCGCTGATCGGTGATTGACAGACACGGGGGCGCCCCGCAAAAGGTTCTGCTCGAGATATACTTCGGCGTCGGAAGAATCCTCCACAATGACGACGATCCTTCCTCGTTTACCCCGGTGGTCCTGCAAGTCCTCCCAGTGAGTGACGTTCCCGGCGACGATCTTCCGAATTTCGGCGGCGGAGATCCTTTCAACCGGGTTCTTATGATGGACAGCGGCGACAATCCCGTCGTAGGCCACAACGATCGACGCGAGCGATCCGGCAGTATTGCGGACCAGGTCTTCTTCCGCCTTGGAGAGTGGTTGCGTCGTAAAGATGAGACGCGCGGTGTCGAGGATGAATCGGCTGATCGCCTCCTGCGATCGAACGACGCGGTACGTGATATGTGCGCCGTGCAGGCCGTATACTCCCAGAAAAGATTCTACTTCCCGTATGAGTGGCGGGGCGGCCGATTCCGGAATGAGAACCTGAAGTTCGCCGGTCGTCGGCGATTCCTTTCGTTCCGGATAGCAGCCGGCGGCCGATGCCGCTAGAGTGCACACGAGGAGGATGCGAAGGGTCATGGGAATACTACGTACTGGATCTCGGTGTCAGAAAAAGATACCCACAAAAAAGCACACATGGGAGGGAAGGGAGTAACAACAGAAAACCCCGGGGGAGGCCCGGGGTTTTCTGCGTACTGTGATGCGGCTGGCTTACTTGATCAGCAGCATCTTCTTGGACTGCATGAATCCGGCGGCATCGATCCGGTAGAAATACACGCCGGTCGCAACGGTCTGGCCCGCGCTGTTGCGGCCGTCCCATACGACAGTGTGCGTACCCGGATTGATCTGATCGCCTTTGATGAGGGTCCGAACTTCGCGTCCAAGCAGGTCAAATATCTTCAGTTCGACGCTCGCCCGAATGGGGAGTGCGAAGCGGATATTTGTGCTCGGGTTGAACGGGTTCGGATAGTTCTGGGAGAGCGCGAACTCGGTCGGTATGTCGCTGACCGTTTCCACACCTACCGTTTGACTTGGCCGCTCCTGTTCGTAGACCAGGATAGCATCCGCAACCAGGGCGAGCGTATCAAGACCCGCGAAGTTTGCAGCAGCCGTGTCTACCTCAACGCGCACGTGGCCGAAGATCGCCGCGCCTGCGCCTTGGACGGTGTCCTTCTTAGAGTCACGTCCGCCGCGGAGGAACCAGAAGGAACCAAGCTGGATTTCTGCAACACCGCGCGCACCTGCGGTCCGGCCGTTCTGACTGAGGACGGTATCCTTAGAACCCGGGACGCCCGGTGCGAAGACCCGGTACTTCGCCGCCGGAGCAGCCTTCGTGAGGCCTGCACCAACGGTTGCCGAGATCCTCACATACATGGAATCTCCGGCTCCTTCTTCCACTGGAAGCATCGGATACCATTCATACCAGCCGTTCCGGTAGAGTTCCATGGCAAGCAGTTTTCGGGTCTGGCCGATCCCAATACTGTCAGGCTTCTGGACGAAGTGCGACTGCCAGTGATTGAGATTCGTGGGATCCCATGTCGAGACATAGGTTCCGCCGGTGAACGGATGCGATGCCCATTCGTCGCCCGGATTGTTGTCGTCGACGATGAACACTCCGCCGACACCGGTTCCCGTTACAGGGATCAGGAGCAGTGAATCGCGGGTCGAATTCGACGTGATCTCAAGCGTATCGCCATACGCCGGTGCGATCTTGTCGGGCAAGAATTCGACCGTAAGATCGAGCTCGCCATTGACGGCACGCAGATACGTCGGATACGCCGGAGGGGCATTGAATATGCGGTATCGGGCACCGTTGCGGAACCGCATGTTCGAGATTACCAACTGCGACTCGCCACGGCTACCGATCTTGATGTTCTTCTTGTTGCTCAGGCCCGTCTCCCCGTCAGGATCGCGGAAGTTGACCTCGCCGAAATTGACGGTCGTTCCAACCGCAACATTGACGCCGATGAGTGCGCCCGTGGGAACCTTGCGCATCCTCATCAGATCGACGCGCGCCAAGTTCGAGGCTCCAGTGACGTCGGTTGTGCCGTCACGGGTGACTGTCAGCGTGATCGCTCCGCCCGGCGACAGTTTGAAGGTCTTCAGTGAACCGCCTACCTGCACCCACTCGGGCGGCCGTCCAGCCGTTAAGGCTGAATATTCGCCGCTGTCCGCAGGGATACCGAAGGTATGGGTGGCGATCACCTTCATGCGTGCGTGCCCGTTCGAGGAACCCGAGGGGCCGTTGTGTTCGAGAATATAGTCGCCGAACAGATCAATGCCCAACACCTGATCGGGCAATTCAAACGTGTAATACACCGTATGTGGCACCGTTTCCACAGCACCAACGTTCACCCGGCTGCGGAGGTTCTGGCCGGGCACCGGGAACAGCCCGCCCGCTGTGGAACTCAGCCAGCTTCCTGTGGCCAGTTCGGAATATGTCGGTAGCGTCGTCACATCTGGCGGACCGGGAGCCCGGTAATGCGGTTCGGTGCCGCCAACGGAGGCGTTCATAATGAAGTTGTAGTTGACACCCACACCCGACATCGTGATATACGCTTTCGTCTCCTTCGAGTCATTGCTCGTGATGACCATCGAGTCACGGGCAGTACCTTCCTGATATGGCGCGAAGGCGAGTTGGATGTCGACGTATCCGCCGGATTCGGTCGTTCCGCTTGTCGGAACCATCGGGGGGATAACGATCTCCTGTCCCGGCGTGTACCCTTCGAGGTAGAACCAAGGAACCGGCGTGTTGGTCGCATAGAATTCAATGTTCGTTATGCGCAGCGTATCGGTGCCGAGGTTGTAGAGCCGATACGGGCGAACGAACTTATCGCCGACCGTGATCTGCGGGAACTCTTCCGGTATGCGGATGGGTCCAAACAGCGCGTTGCGGCGACCGAATTCCAGGTCAATCGGGAGCCGGCTACGCAACATGCGGGCGGCGTCGACA
>Ga0155966_1059_pt1 | contig 10375 bp, 7 predicted proteins | sample RifCSPlowO2_02_FD_107620 | JGI IMG/M metagenome (GOLD analysis project Ga0155966, IMG submission 107620) | Ignavibacteria bacterium RIFCSPLOWO2_02_FULL_55_14 | reverse complement strand
ATGGTTCTGATGAAGTAAATGCTGAGCGGGATATGCGGAGGCGTCGCCCGCCCCTCGACCCTTCGGTAAACTCAGGGTCGAGCCCTCGGCCTGAGAACCTGGGTCAATTCTCTCGGGCCGAAGGCTCGGGGCAACGCACAGGGCTCGCCTCCGCTCCCCGCCATCAACGATACACGAGATGACATAGACCAAAACCCCCATGGCTGAACCTACCGTTGTCTGTTTTGGCGAATTGATGCTCCGGCTTGCTACGCCGGGATTTCAACGTTTTGTCCAATCGGCACAATTGGAAGCAACCTTCGGCGGGGGCGAAGCGAATGTAGCGGTCTCCCTCGCGAATTTTGGACTTCTTGTGAAGTACGTCACAGTCCTGCCCAAGCATGAAATCGGTCAGGCGGCAGTGAACGCACTTCGTCGGCACGGCGTGAACACGGACCACGTTGTGCGCTCAGGCGACAGGATCGGGATATACTTTCTTGAATCGGGCGCCTCGCAGCGTCCATCCAAGGTCATCTACGATCGGGCAGGGGCGGCGATAGCAGAGGTACAACCCGGAACAATTCCCTGGAGCGCAATCCTGAACGGTGCGAAGTGGTTTCACGTCACCGGCATCACGCCGGCTTTGAGTGCATCGGCGGCGGAGTCGACTGTTGAAGCTGTCACCGCAGCCGGGAAGGCAGGAGCGACCGTGAGCTGCGACTTGAACTACCGGAAGACGCTCTGGTCGCGCGAACGGGCCGGGGAAGTGATGCAGAAGGTCTGCGAACAGGTCGATGTGCTCATCGCCAACGAAGAGGATGCCGACATGGTGTTCGGTATCAAGGCGGAAGGGTCGGATGTGCACGCTGGCAAAGTCCAAGCGGAGAAATACAGATCCGTGGCCGAACAGCTGATAAAGAGATTCAAACGACTGAAGCTCGTCGCCATTACGCTTCGGGAAAGCATAACGGCATCGGATAACAATTGGTCCGCGGTGGCGTGGGACGGGAAATCGTTTTACGAGAGCCGAAAATATTCCATTCGCATAGTTGACCGGGTTGGCGGAGGAGACTCTTTCGGTGCCGGGCTGATCTATGGACTGATCAAGGATCGCTCTCCGCAGGATGCGCTGGAATTTGCCGTCGCGGCGTCATGTCTGAAGCACACGATACCCGGCGATTTCAATCATGTTTCTGTCGGAGAAGTCGAGGAATTGATCAAAGGGGGCGGATCGGGGCGAGTGCAAAGATAGAGACCGACGAAGAACGTAATTACTCAATCATCTCCGGACGAGAATTATCATGAGCCTGCCCGTCAAACACACTGTCGATCCCGAGGCATATTCTACGCTGAATACCGCCGATCTTCGCAATTCATTTCTTATTGATTCGCTCTTCCAGCCCGATAGAGCAGTGTTGGTCTCGTGTGAAGTCGACCGGGCCATCGTCGGCGGTATTATGCCGATGGCGAAAGGGCTACCGTTGTCGGGTTCGAAGAAGGACCTCGGTACGGACGAATTTGCCGAACGTCGCGAGATCGGGGTAATCAACGTTGGCGGCAAAGGCACCGTGGAGGCCGGCGGGAAATCGTATACGCTTGAGCATGAGGATGCGTTATACATAGGTCGAGGCACCCGGACAATCCAGTTCGCGTCGGCAGATCCATCCAAACCGGCGGCGTTTTACATGATCAGCTATCCGGCGCATACCGCCTTTCCGACGAAGTTGATACGTCGCGACGATGCGGATCGTGTGGATTTGGGAACCCCTGCTCAGGCGAACAGCAGAACGATCCGGAAGTATATCCTTCCCGGAAAAGTGGAGAGTTGTCAGCTGGTGATGGGAATGACGACGCTCGCAGAGGGAAGCGTGTGGAACACTATGCCGCCCCATACGCACATACGTCGCTCCGAGGTCTATTTGTATTACAACCTTCCTCCTGACGGCGCCGTGTTTCATTTTATGGGAACGCCGTCGCAGACGCGCCATCTCGTCATGCGCGACCGGCAAGCGGTCATTTCACCTTCCTGGTCGATCCACATGGGCGTCGGTTCGAAGAGCTATTCGTTCGTCTGGGCCATGGGGGGTGAAAACCAGGAATTCGACGACATGGATGCGGTTCCGGTGAAGAGCATAATGTAATTTTGGAGGTGTATTCTTCTCCGTGTTCTCTGTGCTTCTCTGTGTGCTTTGTGTCCTGCTTCAAGGATGGGACACAGAGAACACGGAGGAGACACAGAGCACACAGAGAAAGAATTTTGAGATCAGTAGCGTGGTGGAATGGGAAGTATGTTCACTGAGAGGAGTACATTCGTGATTACTGTTCGACTCGTCCTTGCACTTCTGGTTTTGCACGCCATTGCGATCGCGCGGCAGGACCGTGCGCGCGTTACGGTAACGAATCCAGCTCCGTTCGCCCGCGGACTGGAAACCGTGAGCATTCCATGGAACGCACTCCATAATGTTGCACCGGACCTGAATCCGGAAGCAATCGTTGTCACGGACAACACAACACGCCGAGCCGTTGTCGCTCAAGTGATCGATCTGGACCTCGATGGAAAGCCGAGAGAAATCGTCTTTCAGACGGAACTCAAACCGAAAGAACGGCGCACATTCACGGTCGGTCGCGGCGCTCCCGCACAACAGGAAAACCGCGTTATGGTAAAATTCATGCTTCCGCGTGCGGACATGGCCTGGGAGAACGATAAGGTCGCGTACCGGATCTACGGCGGAGCCGAAGCAGGGGATGTCCTCAACGGCATCGACATGATCTCAAAACGAGTGGCAGGGTTCAGGCTGGAGAAATGGTATGAAGAGGATCACCGGCCCGGTGCGTTGCGTATTTCGTATCATGAAGACCATGGCGAAGGGGCCGATTTCTTCACCGTCGGACGCTCACTCGGTGCGGGGGGCGCGGGAATTTGGAAGGATGGCAAACTTCACCAGGCAGGCTTGTTCAGTCACTATCGAATCGTCGCCAACGGACCGATCCGTAGCGTATTCGAAGTGTATTATCCAACATGGAATGTTGATTCGACCGAGTACATCGAAGTTCGCCGCTTTACCTTCGATGCGGGTCTGTTCTTGAACCGCATCGAGGCGACGTTTATCGGAAAAGATCCGTCGGCTTCGCTGGAGATCGCCTGCGGACTCGTCAAGCGTGCCGGCACAATGCTGACGAAAGGTGAAAAGCGCGGCACCGTCAGTCTGTGGGGGCCAACGAACAGCGATCCCGCAAACGGGAATCAAGGGACTGCGGTCGTTCTGGAAAGCACCGTTGGATCTCGCGTCGTCGAAAATTCCGCGCATGCATTGATCATTGCGAAGGCAAGCGTGTCCCGCCCGTTTGCGTGGTATTCCGGCGGAGGTTGGAGCAAGAACGCGGAATTTCCGAACAAAGAAGCCTGGGAATTATACGTGAAAGAACGCGCGGACAAGCTGGCCGCCCCTGTCGTCGTAGTCATATCGTTGGGAAAATGAGCGATATGATGCAAATGTCCCGAAGATGCATTGGAGCCGCAGTTTTCTCGCTCGTATTCATTTCAACCGCTGAATCCCAGGTCCGGCTCGCGTCCATCTTCGGCGACAACATGATTGTGCAAAGGGACGTGCCGATCCCCGTTTGGGGCCAGGCACCTCCCGGAGCAACGATCACCATACGACTGTCTTATGCAACTGCTTCAACCTCGGCCGACAATGAGGGGAATTGGAAAGCCACCATATCGAAGCTCGCAGCCGGAGGGCCGTTTGATCTGACCGTTGTTTCTTCTGAAACGTTGATCGTTCGCAACGTACTCGTTGGCGAAGTGTGGCTGTGTTCAGGTCAGTCGAACATGGAATTCCGGCTCGACAGGTCCGACGCGGCTGACTCTGTGATCGCAGCCGCTCTCAATCCGAAGATCCGACTTTGCACAGTCCAGCGAGCAGTATCCGAAACGGCGCAAATCTCTGCCAAAGCATCTTGGGTGGAAAGTTCGCCGACAACCGTCGGGCGCTTCAGCGCAGTTGCATACTTTTTTGGGAAGAAGCTGCTCGAAGAGCTGGACGTCCCCGTTGGGCTTGTGCACGCTTCATGGGGAGGAACGGCCGCCGAATCATGGATGCCTCCGATGGTGCTTGCGGATGATTCGGAATTTGCTCCCATCCTCCAGCGGTGGCAGAGCGACCTGAAGAAATTTCCCGAACTCAACGCGACGTTTCAAGATCGTCTTCCTGCATTGATGGCTCAATGGCGCAGCGATTCTGCAGCAGCGGCCGCCGATGGAAAGGCGCCTCCGGCACGGCCGCAGTTGCCGCGCGGTCCGGGATCGCGCGACACGCCTTCGGGACAATGGAATGCGATGATCCATCCGCTTATCCCGTTCGCCGTTAAGGGCGTCATTTGGTATCAAGGCGAAGCAAACGCTTCACGGGCGTATCAATATCGCAGGTTGTTTCCGGCGCTTATTCGCTCGTGGAGAAAGACGTGGGAGAACGAAAAGCTTCCCTTTTATTACGTCCAGTTGCCGAATCTTTTTCGACAACCCGACCCAAGTAAGAGTGTCTGGGCGGAATTGCGGGAATCGCAGCTGCAGACATTGTCGTTGACCAACACCGGCATGGCGGTGACGATCGATGTCGGGGACTCGATGGACATTCATCCGCGAAACAAGAAACCCGTTGGGGAACGACTCGCACGGATTGCGCTCAATAAAGATTATGGACACTCACAAGTTGTTCCCTCCGGACCGGTTTACGCCGGTTATCGTCCGGACGGAGCATCGATCCGCATTTCATTCTCCGAAATCGACGGCGGCCTGCTTGCCCGGTCGGTGGACAACATCACGGGGTTTGTCGTGGCGGGCGAAGATCGAATCTTCGTTTCGGCTCGCGCCAAGATCGAGGCGAACGAAGTCGTTGTCTGGTGCGATCGGGTTCAACAACCGGTTGCAGTCCGTTACGCTTGGGGGGACAATCCCGAGTGGTCCCTCATGAACGCCGCAGGCTTGCCCGCATCGCCGTTCCGCACGGACGATTGGCCGTTGACGACATTCGGGAGAAAGTGAAACAAGGGCTAGAACAGGGATGGCGCTGAATGGGATTTGCCACAAAAGGCACAAAATGCACAAAAACATACTTTTGTGATTTATGTGCATTTTGTGGCCTAATAATTCCACAAAAGCATCATTCTGATGCGTATCGCGCTCGTAATACTTTGTCTTATTTTCACTCCGTTTCTCCTCGCTCAGCCTCCACCCTCAGACTATTCCACCGAAATTCTTCCCGCCCCATCACAGGACCCGTGGGTTGTCTTGCACGAGAGATCCTATTATTACATCGAATCGCGGTCCAATGCGATCGTCATTCGGAGGTCGAACGACTGGAAGAAGATCGGCGACGATCCGGGAAAGGTCGTCTGGACCGCCCCCGCATCGGGACCGTACAGCCGCGAGGTGTGGGCGCCGGAGCTTCATCACATCGATGCCCGCTGGTACATCTATTTTGCTGCAGATAATGGCAGGAACGAGAACCATCGCATGTGGGTGCTGGAATCGGAAGGGGACGATCCGTTCGGATGGTATGGAAAGATACGCCAGATCAACACGCGCGGTTGGGCAATCGACGGGACCCTCTTCACGCATGAGGGAAAGCGGTATTTCGTTTGGTCCGGTTGGCCGGGGAAGAAGGATGGCGTGCAGAATCTTTACATCGCACACATGACAGATCCTGCCACGCTTGATTCACCACAGGTCCTTCTCACGGAACCCACGGAGCCGTGGGAACGGCATGAATTGCCTCTGTGCGAAGGTCCGGCCTCTTTACAGCGAAACGGCAGGCTCTTTATTGTGTACTCCGCCAGCGGGAGCTGGACGCAGCATTATTGTCTGGGATTGCTGATGCATAGCGGAGGGAATGTTCTTGATAGGAGTTCATGGACGAAGATCGGTCCGGCATTCTGGAAAACGAACAAAGTGTTCGGCCCCGGCCACTGTTCCTTTGTCCGCACTCCAGAGGGAAAGGATCTCATCTTTTACCACGCAAAATCCCACAAAGAAAATGGATGGGGAGACAGAAGTGCGAGAGGGAAAGAGTTTGGGTGGGATGAAAAGGGAATGCCTCAATTTGGAAAACCCTGATCAACAGAAAACAAAAGCCGGACTTTCGCCCGGCTTTTGAAATACTGCTATCATGTTAAGCTTTGCTTCTGATGCTCTACAATTCCAACATTCCATTATTCCCTTATTCCTTATTTCCTCCTCATCCCTCATTACCGATCCCCTATTTCCCCGCCTTCAGTTGCCGATATTTCTCCTCATACTTCTCGTACAATCTCGTATGCTTATCCCTCATATCCGACTTCCTGCCCTGGATGTACACCTGTTCGATCCTTGACGTGATCTCCAGAATGTCGCCATTGGCGATCACGACGTTGGCATCTTTGCCGACGTCGATCGATCCCACGCGGTCGGCAATGCCGAAGATCTGAGCGGGATACAAGGTCACGGCCTTCAGAGCTTCATCGCGGTCAAGTCCATATGCGGAGGCCTGCGCCGCGTGGAACGGAGTATTGCGAATGTTCGCGCCGGACCGGTCGCTCGTAATGCAGAATCGTACTCCCGCCTCCTGTAATCTTTTCGGTAACGAAAACATTACGTCGTATTCTTCCCACCGTCGGCCGCCGCTTTGGAGGTCCGTCACAATGACGGGGATATCCTTCGCCTTCAATTGATCCGCCACCCGCCAGGAGTCAATTCCGCCTGAGATGATTAACCGAACCTTCTCTCGCTCGGAGAAGGCGATCGCCGCCTGGATCTCCGTCAGCTCAAATGCGTTGACGACAACGGGAACTTGCCCCTCCAGCACTGGAATCATCGCTTCCCAGCGGGGGTCTGTGTCGTGATACGGCACTCCCTTCGCCTGCTCCGCCTTCTTTGCCGTCATATACGCGCGCGCATGCGCAAAGGCGTCTGAAAGAAGCTTCAGATTCTCATCTCGCCGCTTCAGCCAATCCTCTTTTGTCTGCTGGGAGAAGGGATTTGGTGTATACACCATCGTCGGCCAATGGACGATGAGTCCGAGCGGCGCCTTCAGCGTCATGTCCTCCCACGACCACCCTTCAAGCATCATTGCAGCGGAAAGACCGGAGATCAGCCCTCCCTGTGGACAAACAACGGCAAGCGTCACGCCGCCGGAACGTCCCACGGGGATCTGCTCCGACTCAGGATGCACAGCCACTTCGGCGCGGGCATTGGGATTGATTTGGCCGCTCTCCGCGTAATCGATCGTTCCCGGCGCGCCGAGACCGATTTCCCCAAGAGCCATGGAATTGTAGGCGTCGATCATGCCCGGGAAAACGTGCTTTCCTGTTACGTCGACCCGTTCAGCTCCCGCCGGGACGGCAGCATTTGCGCCAACGGCGGTGATCTTGCCGTTGTCGAACACAACGGTCCCGTTCGGGATCACAGCTCCGCTCACTGTATGCACCGTTCCGCCGACAAGCGCAACCGGCTTCTGTTGTTTGGGTGCAGGAATAGCAATCTGGGCGACAACAGTTCCGCCGCCCAGAATACCTATGGTTGACATCAGCAAAAAACACCCCAAAGACTTATTCATTGTCGACACCCTCCATGCAGGAATGCAGATAGATTTCATTTGGCCTTCGCATTGCAGGAACTCCGGAAGGCGGACTCGTCGCCGGTTTTTTGTCCTTCAGGATCTTCTGAATAAGCACCGCCCGTTCATTGAGCGCGGTCTGTTCCAGCGCGCGATCCTCATCGACGTCAAAATACTTCCGTCCATCCACCCACGTTTGAACGCACTTGGTCTTTGTCGACAACGGATTTCCGTTCCACACCGCGATGTCCGCATCCTTGCCGGATTCGAGCGATCCCATCGACTTATCGATGCCGAGCAATTTTGCGGAATTGATTGTGACTGCAGCTAGAGCTTCTTCTTCCGTCATGCCGAATTCCACCCCCTTCGCCGCCTCCCAATTGAGTCGTGTCGCCAACTGCGCGTCGTCGGAATTGTATGATACAAGTATGCCTTGCTTATGCATCAGCGGAATGTTCCCCGGGATGGCTTCATACGCTTCCCATTTGTACGTCCACCAATCACTGAACCCGGCAGCCGCCGCGCCATGCTTGGCAATGGCATCGGCAACCTTGTAGCCCTCAAGAATGTGCTGCAACGAAGCGATACGGATGCCGAATTCCTCGCATACGCGAATGAGCGCAAGGATCTCATCCTGCCGGTACGAGTGCGCATGAATAAGCCGCGTCCCCTTCACCATTTCCAGTATTGCTTCAAGTTCAAGGTCGCGATGCGGCGGAATGCCCGATTTGTCCCAAGATTTCCATTCCCGTTCATATTCGAGCGCGGCGCGGAACCGGTCGCGGATCAACTGCTCCACTCCCATTCTCGTGTGCGGATAACGCTGCGATGGCTGTCCGCCCGACCCAAAGTGCGATTGCTTCACGTTTTCGCCAAGGGCGAATTTGACGCCTTCCGGAGCTCCGGCGACAAGTAATTCATCGGGGAGCGCTCCCCAGCGCCATTTCACGACAGCGTTCTGTCCGCCGATCGGATTTGCCGATCCGTGCAAGACGTTCGCCGCAACCGTTCCGCCGGCAAGTTGCCGATAGATCCAGATGTCGTCTGCGTCAAGAACGTCTGCGATCCGAACTTCAGGCGTAATTGCCTGGCCACCTTCGTTGACGGAGCCGCTTACAGCCTGATGTGAGTGGGAATCGATGAGGCCAGGAGTGACGTGCTTCCCAGTGCCGTCAATCGTGACGGCTCCGGAAGGCGCCTTCAGTCCCTTGCCGACCGCCGCGATCTTGCCTTTGGAGATGAGAACATCAGTGTTCTCCATTCGTCCCCGTTTCCCCATCGTCCAGACGGTCGCGTTTGTGATGAGAACATTGGCTGGTTGTTCGGGGAGCGATGGGCGGCCGAATTCTCCGAGTGGATACACATCGGCGAACGAAGCCATTTCAGGCTTTTTCGGCTTTGATGTGTCAGGTTCAGCGGATGGCGGAGACTGTCTTTTTGCAAGCCACGTGAACGACTTCCCGTCTCCGCGCTCGCCCACACCGTTCATCTCGTTCTCCGTAACAGCACCGGACAAACGTATAAGCCCGGGCGCTCCGATCGAGTCGCCCGGCAGTGTAAACGAAAAACGGCCTGCAGAATAGGCAATGTTACCAGCCGCAAGTTTTTTTCATCCCAGGTGACTTCCATTGCAGGCTTCTCAGCGTCTCCCTTGATCGTCGCAGACCTGACCGCTCGGGGATCGTTGGAGACAGTGACGTTCCACATTCCGCGCACATCCACATCGGGAGCCGGTTTGACGTCGTACGGACGACCGTCAATCCATACTTCACGCACTTTCGTCTTCTCGGCGAACAGATCTCCGTCCGTGATGACGAACGAAGCGACCTTGCCAGGTTCGAGCGTTCCGTATTGCTTATCGATGCCGGTGATCTTCGCGGGTGTCGTCGTCACGGCGGCAAGAGCCGCTTCATCGCCCAGTCCACGTTCGATCGCTTTGCGAACCTGTGCCAAAAAAGTCCCAACGTCTTTCAATTGATCGGCAGTCAATGCGATCGTTACACCGGCCTTCGCCAGGCGCCCCGGATTTTCGGGAGACTCGTCCCATTCCAACAGGGTTTCCAGCGTGACGTTCATCGCTTCTTCGGGCGATTGCACTGCGGGGGCTTCGGGAAAGTTCACCGGTACCACAACCGCTAGGTTCGTCGCTTTCACTGCATCGAGCCTTCGAAATTCCTTTCCGCTCCCGTTGATCCACATATTGAGTTTGAACTCGCGTCCGATCTTCGCAGCGCGAAGCAGATTGTATTCGTCAGTCGCATCGAAGACGACGGGTTGACGACCTTGCGAAGCGTCGACTAATGCGGTGAGACTCGCGTTCGTTTCCGGACGCTTGAGTCCGGAGGGATTCTTCGAATACGCTTCCTGCGCACGCCGGTACCAATCGGCATCGATGAATGTCTGTCGAACGTGCGCGATCGTGCCCATCAAGGAATTCGGGTAGCCGCCGAGGAAGGAACCGGTCGCCACAAGCGCGATATGCTGCGCCACGTTTGCGCGCACGATGAGATCGCGTGCGGCGCCGTCGCCGAGATTGACGAGCATGCTCGAACCGCGAAAGATACCCTGCGTGGTGCGTGTGAGGGCAAGAATGAATCCTTGCGATCTGAGTTTCTCAGCTGTCTTTGCATCCGGACGGAATTCTTCGTCGGCGCGGAGATGTGAGAATGTCTTGGCGTTCCACGAAAGAGGTCCGGATGGGGATTGCTGCGGTTGCGCGGACGCAGGAGGTCCACCGGGTGTCGGCGGTGGAGCCGCCATCATGCCGTACGTCGAGGACAGTTCGATCAATCCGGGATACACGG
>Ga0155966_1004_pt2 | contig 10792 bp, 8 predicted proteins | sample RifCSPlowO2_02_FD_107620 | JGI IMG/M metagenome (GOLD analysis project Ga0155966, IMG submission 107620) | Ignavibacteria bacterium RIFCSPLOWO2_02_FULL_55_14 | reverse complement strand
CTCGGAGGAGGGTGGATTTGTGACGGAAGTAAAGGTTGGGTAGATCGTTTCAGATGTATATCGCCGATCTCGCGCCGGGCTGTGGTAAATCTCCTCAAGCTGTGGTGAGGAGAGTGTTGTGGTATATTTAACGGTCCTGCTTTTTTGGATCCTTGGTGCTTACAGAGCATGGGTCTCGCGCTAGGCTTGGGGAAAGTTGCTTGGGATGAGTTTGATTAACCGGAAGTGGATGATTAGAGAAGCTTCGAATGAGTAGCTCTCTACCTGAACTTGGAAATTGATCATTCCGTGTTTATTGTTGATGATTGACTGCTTCACCTTAAGTAGGAGGTGTTTATGGAGATATTCGACGATCTCATCTCGCTCTACAAGGGATCCGGTTCCTTCGGCGATCCCATCCTTATTTCCACTCTCGCCCTCATGCTTGCCGGCTCGGTCATGCTCTTCACCGTCCGGCTCATCAAGAAGTTCGTCTTCTACTCGATCATTGCCCTCGTGCTGCCGAATGGGATCGGGTTTGTCGGCTATCTGGAGCAGGCGGATTCGGTGCAGGAGGCGGTTGTGGAACGAGGGGAAGAGATGGCGGATGAGGCAGAGGAGGCAATAGAAGACCAAGACTTTGATTCGCTGTCGTTTGGGTTGCTCGGGTCAGCTCTTGCAGTCTCCGTAGGGCTACTTGGAATTGCTAGGATAAAGATGCGAGGGCAGAAAGATGGGGCAGCATAGAAAAAGACTTCACCACGAAGGACACGAAGGGTTTATTGGTATTTGAGGGGCACGGTGAAAGAGGTTTGGAGCACTAAGGACACCAAGAAAAGATGTGAACCAATTAATTCTTAGTGTTCTTCGTGGGTAAATCTTTAAATCGAGACCTACGGAGCATTGCCCACGAAGGACACGAAGGGAAATTGGTTGTTGTAGGGCGCCGGGAAAAGATGGTGACCACGAAGAACACAAAGGGATTAATGGTATTTGAGGGGCACGGTGAAAGAGGTTTGGAGCACTAAGGACACCAAGAAAAGATGTGAACCCATTAATTCTTAGTGTTCTTCGTGGGTAAATCTTTATTCACATTCTTCCAGATTCACTGCTTCACCTTCACCTAGCTCCCTACTCCTTTTTCCTTTATTCTTTTTCCTCACCAACGGCTTCTTCCCCCCATGCCCGACCCTCTCCACGGCCAGACCCTCGAAATGATCCTTCGTCACCTCGTTGACCATTACGGCTGGAAGGAAATGGGGGCGAGGATACGGATCAAATGCTTTACGCAGGATCCGAGCGTCATCTCGAGCCTGAAGTTTCTCCGGAAAACGCCGTGGGCGAGGGCGAAGGTGGAGAAGCTCTTTTTAGAAAGCCTCAAAGAGAGGAAAAGGGAGTAAGGAAAAAGAATAAAGGAGAAAGACTCTGCCAATGATCAATTCCTCAAGTTTTCCTCCAAATCCGAGCCTTCCCCTGAACTCCATTACTCCAAATCCGAGCCCTCCCCTGAACTCCATTACTCCACCTCACGGCTTTACGCCGTAAGGCACCCCTTGCTCCTTTCCCTGAGATAACGTAGTTTTGGCCGGTTAGACCGACTGTTGTTTGGTGTCGCGGTCCCCATGTGGATTTCCTCTGGGTAGCCGTTTGACCGAGCCGCCGTCACATACATCCTCCGTCCCCTCCTCGCTGTATGTGGTCGGTCCCCGAGCGTTCGGCCGCCCGTCGCCCAACTGCACGAGATGCCCATGATCGGGCAGACCGTTTCCCACTACAAGATCCTCGAGAAACTGGGTGAAGGGGGAATGGGAGTTGTCTATAAAGCCCTCGACACCCGGCTCGACCGCATTGTTGCCCTCAAGTTCCTTCCCCGTGAATTGATCTTCGACCCGATCGCCCGCAAACGCTTCGAAAAAGAAGCCCGCGCGGCATCGGCCCTCGATCATCCCAACATCGCGGTCGTCCACGATATCGGCGAAGCGGATCCCGGCGGCACCTTCATGTGCATGGCGTTCTACGATGGATCCACATTGGACGACCTGGTCGCCAAGGGACGCGTGGACGAAGAACGCGCTCGCGACATCGTCCTGCAGACCGCCCGCGGTCTCGCGGCCGCGCATGAAGCAGGCATCGTTCACCGCGATATTAAGCCCCCCAATCTCCTTGTCACCAAACACGGGGATGTGAAGATCCTCGATTTTGGTCTGGCGAAACAAGTCACGTCGACAACTCCCGGTTCGACGGACACTTCCTCCGGCGGGACCGCAGCCTACATGTCGCCGGAACAGGCAACGGGAGGCCATGTCGATCATCGCTCGGACCTCTTCTCGCTTGGCATCGTTCTCTACGAGCTTCTCACCGGGAAACGTCCGTTTACAGGTGACTATCTGCCGGCGGTGATGTATTCGATCGTGCATTCCGACCCCGAGCCGCCGGAAAAGCTCGTGCCCGATGTGTCCCGCGGCATCAGCGCGATCACGCTCCGTCTGCTTGCGAAGAATCCCGCCGACCGGTATCAATCCGCGCATGAACTCTGCGCAGACCTGGAGAAGTCGTTCACCGACAGGTCATTCGTACCCGTTGCACGGCGTGGCGTGTCGTTGCGCAGATCGACACTTGGCAAGCTGTCAGCGGCGGCTCTTCTTCTGGCAGTGGCGGCGTTTCTCCTGTGGAAAGGACTGCCGTGGATATCCGCAAGCGACAACCTCGGAATAGCCGTGCTGAGGTTCGTCAACGTCGGCGGCGATCCGGAAACGCAAGTCTTCGCCGACGGTCTCACGGAGATCATCACGGACCGGCTTTCACATCTTCAGTACGGGGGCGAGACATTCTGGGTGCTCGCCGCTTCTGAGGTGAGGCGATTCAAGCTGGAAAGTGCCACCGATGCCGGGACAAAACTGGGCATCGCATTCACGGTCTCCGGATCTGTGCGGCATGAGCGAGACATGTTGCGGGCGATCGTGCAGTTGACCGATGCGAGGACTGGGAAGATCATGAACTCGCACGAATTCCGACGATCGACCGCGTCGGCCACCGATATGGAAGTAGAGATCGTTACAACAGTGGCGGGCTGGATGGGGGTCGAGATCCCATCGACGACGGCCGCACTGCTGGCGATGGGAGGCACCGCGAAACCGGAAGCGTATGATCGTTATACCCGGGCGCGAGGGTATCTGAAAGACTATCAAAAGTTGGACAACGTGGTGAACGCCATCGTTCTGCTTCGGGAGGCGATCGCGGAGGACTCTGCCTTTGTGCTGGCCTATGCAGCGCTGGCCGATGCGTACCGGCGCCGGTATATTGCAGAACATGATACGCTGTGGATCAGAGAGGCCGAGAAGGCGGCCGGACGCGCAATGACCCTCAACGATGAGGTCTCCGAGGCCCACCTTGCCGACGGCCATGTTCGCATGGAGAAGGGAGAGTATGAGCGGGCAGTCTTCGCGTTTCGCAGATCGTTGGCGCTCGATCCGGGAATTTCAGAAGCGACACTCGGTCTCGCACAGGCCTACGACGAAATGGACGACACGACCTCCGCGGTCGCCACGTTCCGCGAGGCGATCGCCAGAGAACCGGGATATTGGGGGTATTACAATGCCTTCGGCGCCTTCTATTTCTATCGGAACAAGCTGGACGAAGCACTTCAGCAGTTCCGCACGGTCGCACGTCTCGCCCCCGGCAATATTTTCGGGCACAACAACATGGCGGCGATCCTCCAGCGCAAGGGATTGGACGAAGAAGCGATCCAGGAATATCGCAGGTCGATCACCATCGAACCATCGTCGACGGCGTATGCGAATCTCGGGACGATCCTTTTCAAACAACGGAAGTTTTCCGAATCGGCGGAGATGTATTCTCAGGCAATTGACCTCAAGAAGAACAGTTACCAGCTCTGGGGACAGTACGCAGAAGCGCTCCGTTGGTCGGGTACCGACACGACGGAAACGCACAGGGCATACAGGGAAGCGGCGCGGCTCGCGGAAGAGGTGCGGAATGTCAATCGGCGGAATCCCGATGTCGTCCATCGTCTGGCGGGCTATTACAGCGGCCTGGGAGAACTCCGGCGGGCGCGTCGTCTTCTCGAAGAGGCCCGGGAACTTTGTGCGAACTACGGCTATGGCCTCGGCCATGTCGCAATGATCTACGAGGAGATCGGAGAGCGGGAAACGGCATTGGAACTCCTGCGGCAGGCGTTTGTCCTGGGGTTCACCCGTGAGGACGTGGAAAACAGCATTGCCATGGAAAAGCTGAGACAAGATGATCGCTACGCGGCGCTGGTGAAGGAAGTGTCGATCCAGAAGTAGATCAAGACTCCGCTGTCGTTGGGAAGAACTTCATTCCATCACGATCACCATTCAAGGAGGACATGCTATGTATGATAATCGGCCAAAGGAAGTCATCACGTGGACGTTGGGCCAAAGCGGCCAGCACAAACGTTACAAAGTCAACGGGTTGAGTGGGAGCCTCAGCAAGCAGACGATCTTCGTCTGGAAGGCCCCGCCGGACAGCGACATCACGATCTTTTTTCCTCCCTATCGGGATCCACTTCGCATCGGAACGCAGACCATAAAGGCTGGGGAAGAATTGATCAGAAGGCTGCCGGAGGATTTCCAGGAAATGCCGCAGCCCAGTCCGAGAAGAATCTATCGGTATGCGATCTACACCGACTCCACCGGGACGTTTGCCGAGATGAATTCGGACCCTGAGGTCATTATTGATGAGTAGAGTGGAGGCGTGTGGGGGCTGGTGTAGATCTTAGAAAGCGGATTGCCCGCCTGCGGCGGGTAAACTCCGTCGAGGGGTCGTCGTTCCGTTCGCCGGAGGCGAACGTCACTCCTCGCAAAGACGTTGGCTATTGAGTGGCACTCCTTCGGGTTTTCCGGTGTGCAACAACTCAAGCCTATTGTCCATGCTCTTTTCGATTCTCAGAATTGCGATGATCTGATTCATATCTGTAACATCTTTCATTGCTTGGCCGACAGATTCATTGTACCTTCGCCCTTGTCTGTTGACTGCATGCGTCCCCAGACAGGAACCAGGGAAGCTCGTTCTTCCTTGACCCGCTCACCCCCTCCTTCCCGCCAGCCACGCCGCGATCAGCGGACCCGTCGCCGATAATGTCGCTGTATTCACCCGACCAACTCACGGCGCCGGAATGTTCGGGCTCAATGAGTCCCTCCGCGAGGTGTGTCATGACACGCCGCTATGCCTTCATTCTTGCCGTTGCCATCCTCACGACATCTCATGTTTCCGCACAGTCCGACTGGGAATGGCTGAATCCACTGCCACAAGGGAATGACCTGTTGAGCGTTTGGTTCGTGAATCCCTCGGTGGGCTGGACGGTCGGGACAGGAGGGATGATCCTCAAGACAACCGACGGCGGCGCAACCTGGTCGATCCAGCGGAGCAACACGACTTCAGCATTGCGCGGCGTGAGATTTCTGAATGAGCAAACCGGTTTTGCGTGCGGAATGAACGCCACGATCGTCAAGACGACCGACGGCGGGTCGACGTGGCTGAATGTTGAACACCCCTTTGTCAACATAGGGCTTGTGGATATTTGTTTCGTCAACGATTCCGTGGGGTGGGTAGGTGGAGGATGGTATGTCCTCCGCACCCGCGATGCCGGAGCTACCTGGCAGCTCTACACGGATAGCTGGCCCTGGCATTCGATCACCGACCTGTATTTTTTCAGCGAGACGTCGGGTCTGTGGGCATCCCGGGTGAACAAGAAAACGACGGACGGAGGAGTCACGTGGAACTATGCTCCGTCGGCCGGCCTCCCATACGCTTACCGATACACAAACTATTCGTTCACCGACGCACAACACGGCTGGACCATCGGCGACAACGGCGCAGTCGGGAAAACAACCGATGGAGGAGCATCATGGACGGCAACAACGACAGTCCCCTCGGGCATGCGTATCGCCTTTACGGACACGTCGAACGGTTGGGCTGTGGGATTCAAGGGACTGTACAAAACCACCGACAGCGGGATCTCCTGGACGGAGATCATTTCCGGCGACTTCGCAGACCTCTTCTTTACCGGCTCGACCGGATGTATCGTCGGAACAACGGGGAAGATCTACATATCAGGCGACGGCGGCGCGACGTGGACTCCGGCCGTCACATATCTGGCTCAACTTACCGGGACGACGCAGGTGCGTACGTACGACAGGTCATACGCACTGGCCGCCGGGGACTCGGGAAAGATCTTTCGAACTCTGGACGGGGGAACTTCGTGGGAGCGATGCGAATCACCTGTGTTCGTTAACGAGATCTCGTATGTGACCATCCCTACATTCGACCGTGCCTTTGCACTCTGTGACAAATACATTCTCCGGAGCCTTGACACCGGGAAGACCTGGACTGTTTCCTTCACGAACACATTCTATCATTTCAACGACATCCATTTTCTCGATGAGCGAACAGGATGGGCGGTTTCGTCGCAGTCGGAATTCTACACGACGACGAACGGGGGCGATTCGTGGACGAAGAACCCTTATTACCTTTCGTACGCAACGAAACTTTGGATGCTTGATGAACTGACGCTCGTCATGATGAGCTTTGACGGTTCCGTAAGGCGCACAACAGACGGCGGCCACACATGGAGCGCCATGACAACGCCGGGTTCGGCATATCTGTATTCGATGGCCTTTGCCGATCAGAACCGTGGATGGATCGCCGGCAATTACGAGCGCATATGGGCAACCACGGATGGGGGGATGAATTGGACTGTGCGGCAATACCTTCCTTCCTCTCAAGTGGACAACCAGGACATCTGCGTGCTCGATTCCGTGAATCTCGTTGTCGTCGGCTCGGAGTCCGGATCGATGTATACACCTGTGTGGATCCAGGTCACGAACGACGGCGGAACCTCCTGGGACAGTCTGGGCCATCCGTCAGGTATGCCGCTTGTTTCTGTCTCGTTTGCAGACCGGGACCATGGTTTTGTCGCCGGAGAAGACGGTCAACTGCTCAGATACAGGGGATGGACCGGCGTTCCCGATCCGCCCACGAACCCTTCCGCTGAGCCGCTCACAGGTTCGTCGTTACGAGTCACATGGACCGACGCCTCCTCGAATGAAACGGGCTTCAGGGTTTTCCGGAGCGATCGCGTGAACGGACGATTTCGTTCCATCGGAGAATTCCCTGCGGGGACCTCGACGTTCGACGACGAGGGGCTGGAATCGATGACGCGGTATTGGTACAGGATCGCTGCCGTGAATGCCTCCGGCCGCTCTCCTCTCACGCGGGAAGTGTCGGCACAGACTCTCCTTGCCCCGCCTGCTCCGCCGGCACTTGTCAGCCCCGCTAATGAATTGACGTTCGTTTATCCTGACGTGCTGTTTCAGTGGTGTCGTGCCAGACTCGCGGACTCGTACCATTTCCAGGCATCTCTCGATAGTATTTTCTCAACGATGTTGTTCGACTCGAGCGGCGTCATCGACAGCACGTTCATCGGAGTACAGATGCCTTTTGATACGACGGTCTACTGGCGGGTCCGGGGTGTGAATGCCGCAGGGTCCGGGGACTGGAGTCAACGGTGGTCGTTCAGAACGCGATATGGCCTTCCTTCGTATGTCGAGGTCAGTGATATGATCTATCCGAGCGCCATTTATCCATGCATCCGATGGTCGAGGGGGACATATGCCGACACGTATGAGCTTATGGTGAAAACAACATTCCCGAGCGATTCGCTTATCATGGATAACTCGCTCATTACCGACACGTCATACGTCGTCGGACCGTTGGAGTTTGACCGCGCATACGCCGTAACGGTGCGCTCCATCTATCGCGGAGAGGCGGGGCCGTGGAGCTACGATTGGTTCCAGACAATATCGTCGCTCCCTTTGCAGGTCGCGCTCCAGGGGCCGCCGCATTATGCCAATTCAGTGTCGGATACGCTGGAACTTCGTTGGCACGCGTCGAGTCCGTATGTGACGCACTATGCAGTGGAAGTCGACAGCACATCGGCCTTTGTAACGCCATTCCGGGATACACTGATCACAGAGCTGTTCTACGTGCTCAGAAACCTCGTCTCCGGCAGACAATACTGGTGGCGTGTGCAGGCGTACAATGTCGGTGGGTGGGGTATGTTTAGCGAAATGCGCATGTTCATAGTGACCCCCACCTCGGTTCAGGAACAGTCGGTACCTCAGGAGTTTGCGTTACTGCCGAATTATCCGAATCCGTTCAATCCGTCAACAACCATTCGCGTGAGCCTGCCCGTGGGGAGCCACGTCCGGCTGCAGGTGTTCAACATATTGGGACAGGCGGTGGACGACCTTGCCGGCGGCGAATTTGAAGCCGGTTATCTCGTGCGCGAATGGACGCCGCGTGGAGCGACGGGCGTGTATGTGTGCCGTCTGGAAGCCGTGCCTGTGAACAATCCGTTCATGAAGATAGTGCGGACGAGGAGGATCGTGTTCTTGCGGTAGAAAAGAATTTCACCACGAAAGACACTAAGATAAGAAGGCACTGGGTTCAGGAAGTGGTGCGTCTTGTTTCGTGTCCTTTGTGGTGAATCTTTTAACAGCCGCCGTATTTCTGCGTCCTGGATTCGCCCCGCCTAGGCACCTATTGTAACTCCGAGCCCCACCTTGCCGATCCAGCCGAGCGAACTGCGGTCGGCAGCGAAGGAGACGAACGCATGGGCAATGTGGCGTGGATCGAACGTCAGGTGCAGGGAAAGTCCCAGAAACGTTGCCGGCCGCTTAACTGTCTTTTCGCGGACCGATCCCGCTCGCAGAAATAACGAACTCCGGACTGTCTTTGAAGTCATCAGCATTCCCATGTACCCGCCTTGCTGGGTTGTCTGGGAGCCGACGGTCGGCAGGGGGAGGGGGAACAAGGATCCCCCCGATGCCGTCAGTCGCACGCTCTGTTCCCACAGAGCACCGACACTCAGAGCATCCCCGCCCGTGACTCCCACGAGAACTCCGTAGCCGATGCCGGGAAGGCCGTAACTCATCATGGCCGATCCGTTCACCGTGATGGGAAAAGGATTGTCCGTCCGACGGACCGGACTGGTTTGAGCATTGAGCAGCCCGGGAAGGAATATCGGGAGGAGAGAGAAGATCGCAGCGCGTGTTGTCATGGCGTTACCCTTTCAGGACGATGACAAGTTGCGCTGTTACATCAGGAGATTTGTCACAAAGAGGTCAAGAAGGGGCAAATGTTCTGCAAGGGAATGAATGGCGTCAATCTTTCTGCTCGCTACTCGCTGCTTACTTCTCATATCTGAGAACACTTTTTTCTTCGGGGACTGTCTTGTTCTTTTTTGCATTACTACATTGAAGCATCCCACATGCCCGGGGGTAGTGTGCAAAATCCTCATTCCAACATTCTTCTTCACTTCGCGCTCGCGGGGTGTCTCTGTCTTTTCTCCTGCGCCAAAGAGCAAGCAACCGCGCCTCTGCCGGAACTCGGAACGCCGACAAACGTCCGCGCGACGCTGATTGCCGATACGCTCATCCAGATCGAATGGACGGACGCCTCGGATATCGAAACAGGATACGCTGTGGAGAGGAACGAGAAAGCGGAGGGATTCGTTGAGATCGCGAGAACGCCGGCAAACGTGACGATGTATTCTGATACGGGAAGGTTCCGGGCGGAATCGACGTACGTCTATCGCGTGAAGACGTTTACGGCTGATCGCACATCCGGCTATTCCGATTCGGCCTCCATTGTTGTCAGTTATTCTTTGTCCGCTCCAACGAGCCTTGTGTGCACGGTCTTGTCGTCCACTTCTGCGAAAGTGGAATGGAGGGACAACTGCCTCCTGGAACGGGGCTTTACGATCGAACGGAACGTCGACGACGGACCTTTCTACGAGATCGGCACAGTCATCGCCAATCACACGGCGTTCACCGATAACGAGTTCTCGTATGGTCCGTTCTTCTCGTATCGGGTGCGGGCGTTTTCCGCGGCGAACCAGGGCAAGCCGTCCCTCCCAATCGACGTCGTCCGGATCCCCGAGGACCTGTTTCCGCTTACCGCCGGACATGTCTTACGCTATTCCGGCTACCTGATCCGGTATCCGGACACGAAGGTCGAAAGCTCCGAGCCTGGATACCAGGCTGATGTGACCGTCGGTCCCGTCGTGGCGATCAATACCGTGTATCCAAACCCTCCGACCGATGTCACCGGCACCGGCACGATCGTCACGGATTCGACCGATGTCCCCGGGGGCGGCATCGGCGGTCTCCGGATGACTCACTTCTTTGACTACGATCCTGCGACTGCCCGTCATCGCATGTTGATGAACGTCGGGTATTTCTTTCGGGCATTCGGCATCAACAGGTCCGATTCACTGCAATATATGGTCCTGACGGATCCCCGACAGGGATTTCAGCAATCGTATACGTGCTTGGCCAACACGTACGCGGCTTTGGTAGGCGGAGATCTCATCGATGTCGAGTTGCGATACACGGGGAAGTGGGTCTCGGTAGATACCATCCAGACCCCGGTCGGAAATTTCAAGACATGGGAGCTTGAGGTTGTGCAGACTGTCAGCGTGGGTACGACGCCCGTCGTCGTGAATGTCGTCCTCCACTTCTGGTTTGCACAAGGCGTTGGTCCGGTGAAGATGATCATGTCGGGGAATGTCGAGCAGTATGGCCATGCTCGCGTGCTAACTGCGAAGAATTTCTAAGGTGATTCTGCGGAGCATGACGCGAAGTTTCGGATGGATTGCGTCCATGCTGGCCCATGTCATTGCGAGTCCCGCCCGCCCGATTGATACCACGTCCCGTTTCTGAGATTTGAGATAGGTTTTAATCACTATTGCGACAACTTACAGCCCGGGGGT
>Ga0155966_1035_pt1 | contig 11095 bp, 8 predicted proteins | sample RifCSPlowO2_02_FD_107620 | JGI IMG/M metagenome (GOLD analysis project Ga0155966, IMG submission 107620) | Ignavibacteria bacterium RIFCSPLOWO2_02_FULL_55_14 | reverse complement strand
CAGCAGGCTTAGCGCGCCAATCGAAGGTGCAGGTGTCTCCGCTCACTTTTGTCCAGGTGAGCGAAGCCACGCCAAACGGGGCATTCTTCACCGTCAAACGGAATCCGTCGACGATCGAAAGATTGTCGCCGCTCGCATCCGTGAACGGCTGACGGTCGAGCACGAGCGTTGTGTCATGCGTCGACTTCGAGACACGCTGCAGATTGAATGCAATCGCAAATCCAGCCGAATCAACGAACGAGACGATGTAATCATCTCCTGTGATCAGTTCCGGAGAGATGATGTCCACTGTCACCACGCCATTGCAGATGCCCCCGATCGGCGGGATGGATCCTCCCGAACCGGGCTGAGGGCTGAAGGCGGGCGGAACGTAGTTTTCCGATTTGATCCCGGGGATGACCGAGACCATGTTCGGCTGCATCGTGGATTGCCCGAGTGACGATTGATACGATTGCTCGATCGCGCCGGTCTGTTTGCCTTTGGAGTAGGACGCCACACAATACCAGTATTCAACCCCGTTGATGAGATTCTCATCCACGTAGGTGTGTTTGATCCCCGTTTCATCCCCCAACGATTGATTGAAAGCGGGATCGATCCCTTTGATGCCGTCGATGAGGTCGAAGATCTTTAGGGGCTTGTAGCCGACAACGTTTCCGTAGGAATCGGTAAGAGGGGTACCCCACGTCCTGCCAAGGTCGTCGCTGCGGTAGATCTTGTATCCTTCGAAGTTCGGCAAACCCGTCAACACATCCTTTGACCGTTCCGCCTCCGCATCCCATGCCAGTCGAACAGACTTGTCACGCGCAGTCGCGGTCACTTTCGGCGTCGCCGGCGCACCGGAACCCTGGAATTTCCGTTGATACATTTGCTGCGTTATCCGGAGATTCTTCATCAGGTCAACCGTGTCCGCTTGATTCGGAATGGTCCCCGAATTCCCCATGATCAAAGCTACCGATGTCTTCACCGTTTCACCCGGCGCCATGACAAAGGGACCAGTCATAATGAAGTAATTGATATTCGCGCCGTCGGTGTAGTATTTCTTCAGACTGTCCGGGTGTGTCGTATCCATTCTGCGGTTCGAGCCGTGGAAGAAACTTGGGACGTTCCTCAGATTCGCATCGTTGGGGTTGCTGGATATGACCGGCCACATTTCCTCGTCGACTTTCGGCGCGACTTCACGGTTGAAGTAGTGGAAATCGGTGATGCCGAGATTCTTCGGCGTTTCAAGAACGTTCAGACCGATGATGCCGAGGGGTGTCAGGTCACCCGCCCAGGCTCCGTCCTTGGTGTTGTTTGAATCCCACACGTAGACAAAATCCCCGTTCGTGTGCCCATCGTTCGGACTGCCGTCGACGATGTTCAGAAGGTCTTTGTTGTCGTAGTCCACGCGAAAGATGGCATAATAGCCGACATAGACGCTGTCGAGCTGCCGCCCGCTCTTGTTCATGACGGCGAAGTTCCAGAAGAGCATGTCTTCCGCGTATGGACGTCCGTACGTGTACGCGCTCTGTTCCACTTCGAAGCCCACTTTCCCTTGTGGATTGGAATTGCTCTCGTCGTCGAACACGCAGAAGATGTCGCGGTCGGACACGAATTCTCCCGGCACTTCCCTACCATAAGTTGCAGATCCCTGATCGATGTCAATCCGGAAATGGCCCGGCCAATGTCTCTTGCCGGGGGTGCCCACCCAATTTCCCGAGGCGTCAAAATATCCGAGCGGCCAGGTCTCCGGATTGTCGCTGGAAGCAAGAAAGGGCGTTTCATCCGGCGGAGGTGCTTTAACGTCGCCGGAATAGATCCTTCCGCGGGATCCGACCTTCGGCGACCAGTCGGTCTTGTCGGTCGGTCCGCCGATGACGGAGGTGATGACATTCCCCTTCGTCGCGGCGATCAATCCCAGACCGAAAGAATACTGTGTGGACGCATTCGCACCATTGGGCCAGTGGGCAGAATTATTGAAGTACTCATGGTAACTCGAGAGCACTCCGTAGTTCCCCAGATAGTTGGAGACCTGTCCTTTGTCCATCAAACCCAATCCTCGCTCTGCGGCAGACTGCGATTTGAGGAGCCGTTGAAGTTGTTCCGGCTTCAGGTCTCTGTGACATCCGCTGCAATCCTGCACCTGTGCCGGGGAGTGCGCGACGGTCAGACCGAGACCAAGAACGAGAACGAGTGATGTTCGAAACAGAGGAGTAGGCATGGATGCTCTCCGGCTACCAGATAAACTGAATACCCGAGGTGATCATTCGTGGCGGGCCGATATTTGCCGGATTATGGTCGGCGTCCGGAGATGACCCGACGAGTCCACTCAGTCCGGTGTCGAACGGCTTTCCCGTTCTCGAGTACACATACCGCACGTTCTCTGCATCAAGGAGATTCGTCGCCTCGATAAAGAATGCTGATGCGATATCCCCGATCCAGAACTTCTTTACCAACCGCACATCGACCGTTGAGGTCCACGTCTTCCGGGCCGAGTTGACGTCGATCCGGACAGTGGGATCAACATAGGGCGTATATGGCAGACCGCTTCCCGCCTGCACGAGAATGTTCAGATTGACGTCTGAGAGCGGTTTGACGCCCAAAAGCTCCGGCCCCTGATCGCGAGGAATACTGAAATTCACGCTCACGGCGAAATCATGCCGTTGATCGAAGTCCAGATAGTATTCCTGGTGCGGGATCTCTTCCTTCGAATATGCGCTGACATATCCCCCCAACGGCTGGGAGTTGTTCCCTTTTGCCACTGAATACGTGTAGTCGATCGAACCGGAGAAGTAGTTGCTGTACCGTTTCCGCAAGGTGAGGTCCACTCCCTTCACACTCGCATAATCGGAATTATAGTACGCGATGTAATCCTGCGACAGATAGGACACCTGCAGCGTCGACAGGAGGTCGGTAATATCCTTGTACCATGCCGACATATCGAACGCCCAGTCTTCGGTGAGTTTGTATTTGATCCCCGTCTCATACGCGACCGTTCGCTGCGCTCTTACTCCGGGATTGCCGACAAGGGGGAGCGAGGTCGTCAGGTCCTTATGATGGTTGTAGTACAGCGCATTGTAATCGGGATTCTGGAAGAAGTGGCCGTAGGAGAAATGCAGAACGGCCCGATCCGTAATGGGGTGAGCGATGCCAACGCGGGGGCTCCACTGCGTTTTGGCCGCGACGGCCTTCTCTTCCGAAGGGATCCAGGTGTTGCTACTGTCGAACGACCCGAAGCGTCGGATGTCCGGCCACATCGTTGCTCGCGGATCGACATAGTCGAACCGGAAACCGAGGTTGATGATGAGATAGTCGTATTCGATCTTGTCCTGCACGTACGCCGAACCTTCGACGGGAGTTCGCACGTACTGCTCTCTGAAATTCGCACCCGACGGCCACGGTTCCGATTCCCCGTACACCCGGATGCGATGTGTCCGCACCTCACACCCGCTCTTGAATTGATGCGCAATGTCCGCCTGATACATCACATCCGCTTTGCCGCTGTACGTTACCGTCCGGTCGTCGGAGTAGTTGGCATCGTCTCCGGCGACGTAGAAATAGACCGACTCGCCAGTCTGACCGCGGACGTACTGCGAGGGAAGCTTGTTGTCCACCTGCACCTTGATGACGTTGTCAAATCGATTGAACTGTGCTGTGTAGAACAGGCTGTTGCTCAACGTGTGCGTGAACATCATTCCGAATCGATTCACATCCCTGACGGTGCGCGTCTGATGGTCGCTCAAGTACTTCCAGGCATGACGGTATCCCTGGACCTCGTTCTGGGTGACCTGGTCTGAGAGCGCCAGCTTGATCATTGGCGTGAACCGGTAGGTCAGCTTGACGAATCCTTCTCGTTCGAGCGAGTAGCCGTGCGGGAGATAGCTGTCCTCATTCTTGTACCGCCCGGTAAGGAGGAACGTCAGGCCAGGAACCAGCGGAACCGGACCGTTCAACGACGCGCTCAGCGCCCCCGCGATCGGAAGCTCCAGGTCCATCGGTCTGAATCCCATTCGGTCGATCACGCTCCGTGGGGCGTAGGGATAGGTATCCGACACTCCAGCGAACGCGTTCGCCTTTCGGTAGAGGGAGCTATTGAGCATCGGGGACGTGTATTCCAATTTCCCGTGAAATGACTCCCCTCCCTCTTTCGTAACGATGTTCACGATGCTCGACATTGCATTGCCGTATTCGGCATTGAATGTTCCGCTGAGCACCATCATTTCTTCGATGGCATCCCTGTTGACAGTGGCATCATAGCCGCCGTACAACGGATCCTCGACATACATCCCGTCCACCAAGTACGCGATCTCACCGGTCCGGCCGCCACGGACATGAATATTGCCTTCCGCATCGGACGTGAAGCCCGCCTTCGTCATCAGCACATCCTGCACGCTCGTCACCGGCATGTTGAGGATCTCCTCCGAAGTGACGGTCGACAGTTTCGACGTGACGTCTTTTTCGATCAACGGACGCTCTGCCATGACCACGACCTCTGACATCTCCACAGCCGATTGCTCCATCCGAAATTCGACCTTCGTGGTGAGGTCGACCGCGACCTGAATATTGGTCGTTCGATAGGTCTTGTAGCCCAACATCGTCGCGCGAACAGTGTAGCGACCCGGCCGGATGTTGATGATGAAATACTCTCCGTTCACATCCGTCGCCGCACCCAAGGCGGTTCCTTCGATCATGACATTGCACCCGACGAGCGGCTCGCCGTTCACGGCATCCCTCACCACACCCGAAATCTTTCCTGTGGTGCCGCCGAACAACAGAAGAGGAATGAAGAGTGAAAGGACAAGCGACCGAACACCGTTCTTGGTCATGGCAGGGAGTCCTCTAAACACCTTCGTCAAGCGCGATCCAGAATGGACGGGGGGAAAAATATGCGCAGCGCGGACCGAAACACGGGGGCTCCGATCCGCGCTGCACGCGAGTGATGTGACAGCTGCACCAACAACACCGCCGTTACTTGGTCAACAGCATCTTCTTCGTTTGCGTGAATTCGCCGGTCGACAGCCGGTAGAGATACATACCGCTCGGGAGTCGCGATGCGTCGAACTCGACGTTGTGTGTGCCCGCGGAGCGCTCGCCGGTCGCCAGCACCGCAACCTCGCGGCCAAGGAGGTCGAACACGCGCAGGTCAACTACACTCGCCGTCGACAACCGATACTGGATCACCGTCGCCGGATTGAACGGATTGGGATAGTTCTGTGCAAGACCAAAATCACGCGGGGCATCCTGATCCTCCGTCACGTCGCCGACGCCCGTCACCACGAGCGTTTTCACGACGATATTATCGAAGTATGCGGCGAGACCCGTCGCGGATTGCTTGAAGCTGTACAATCCGAACTGCCCCGACGTCATTCGGGCCGTGTCCTTGACCGGGTTGTTGGCGATCAGCGTTCCGTCGAAGTAGCTCCAGATCGTTATCGAGTCAACGCTCGTCGTGCGCACCTCAAGTTTCATCTTGTGCCAGCCGCTGACTGTCGGGAACAACCCGGGATTCTGCGCAACCGTGAAATCCTTGTTAAAATACGGCGCGAACGTCGACGGGTTCGACTTCAGGTTGGACAAGTTGACGCGGTTGCTCGCGTCAAGATCCGCACGAAGCTTGTAGAACTCCTTCTTCGAACTGTCCGCATAGACCACCAATCCCGTGTATGAGGATGCCGACGCTCCGACATACACATACACATCGGCCTCAATGGAATAATCCTGCAGACCGGTGAAGCCCGCCACCGCCACTGCGGAACCCGTGTACGTGCCGTCCAGATCCTGAAGCCATCCCACGTAGTTTCCGCCGCCTGCAAGTGCTGCCGGGGCTTGAGCCATCGGAACAGCTTTTACCGAGTCTTCAGCGAGCGTCGTGCCCGGTTGACGGTAATACACTCCCCACTGGCTCGACGCCGTGCCCGTCTCAAAATCCTCCGAGAAGATGACCGTCTGAGAAAATGCGGTGAGGGTAGTGCCCACCACCAACAGCAACACAGATGCGAACAATCCTGTAAAGTTCTTCATGCTGCCCTCCTGTAGTGTTGTGTGTACCGTTTCAACGCGTGTAACTTTCGCTAACCAATTGTGGAGATGGACAATTCTTCCGGAGATTGTGTTCACATCAGAGGCAAGACAACTTCGAAGCTGGAATCGGAACTGACGCCGTGCGAAGGTGCTGTTCGAAATCTTGTAAGGAAGGGCGCTTGTGTGAAACGTAGGGGAGATGATCACAGCGTGGTGAAACAGGATCTTGAGAAGACTCATCATTACTGATACTCCGATGCGAAAATCAACACACCACAATCATACACGGCACCAATGTATTTCAAATGCAGAAGAGTCACAACAATTATCTGTGGACATTCACAACACTGAGTGAACAATCCGCAAGTTGAAGAATTGAGAATTAATTCCGTTCCCGAAAGTGCGAACTTCGATACGAGTACGCCTGCACTCTCGTTGTGGCGAGCAGGCAAAATTGTCGAACTGTTTTTGCAGATCGAGAGCGTTTGCTTCCCAGAAATGAGTCGGGTGCTCAGCATCCTCATGTTGCACCATAGTCATCGTTCTCATTTCTGATACACAACGTACTTCTTCACGACACTCGCCTTAGTGTTTTTCGTTCGATGACAATCTTTCCGTCAATCACATGATCTCCAAATTGCGGATGCTCTGTGTATGGCGCGACCTCCGGATGACCACGTGATGGATCGACACCGGTGCACTTGGATTCGCGAGAGTCCGTGATGATAAGCTCGCGTACAACCTCTCTATATGAGGTAACTGCCCGTCGATATTCCCGCACAAAAGAAAAAACCCCCAGGGGCGATTCTTTCTAAACGGAAACACCCATGAAGATCACAGTCGAAACCGTCGTTAGGGCCAGACTATAGCGGGTTTGGAATACCTGGAACAACCGGGCGGAACATCAGGGGTGGACGGCGTGTTACGGGGAACTCCGGACCCTCCGGCACATGTTCGAACGAGTTCTGTGGGAGCAATATTCCTCATGTTTCCCCCATTTTCCGCATGAGGAAGTCTTGCTCCAGTTGTCGATTTGGGGCTTTCGTGTTCGACTACGTAATGACGGCGGCTCGCTATCCGCTCCGAACCTTGAAGCGGTCTCAAAAACATGATCTCGCAGCGACGCAGCGATCGCGGCGATGGTATTGAGGGTTATTTACACCGTTCTATACGTTTTATCTAACGTTGCGGTCGCCCGCCTGCCCTCATGGGTCTTAGTGATCGGCGGGCAGGCTGCGAGAACAGTTTGAGAAGAGTTCTACTCACTATGGAAGGAAGAAGCATGAAACCCGACATCTGACAATTGTTTTCGCGGCGCACTTGATCTTGACCGTGTCCGCTTTCCCGCAATCGACGAAAGTGGATTCCGGCTATGTTCCGGTGAACGGACTGCAACTCTATTATGAGGTCCACGGCACCGGGAAACCGCTTGTGCTCCTTCACGGGGGTCTTGGGGCCATCGAAATGTTCGGACCGGCGCTGACGGCGCTCGCGGAAAAACGAATGGTTATCGCTGTCGACTTTCAGGGCCACGGGCGCACGACGGACATCGATCGGCCCCTGAGCTACGATGCATTCGCGGTGGACATCGCCGGTCTTCTTCGCCACCTCCGGATCGAGAAATGCGACATCATCGGCTATTCCCTTGGCGCGGGGACGGCCCTTTCGGTGGCGAGCCGGCACCCGGAGTTGGTCGGACTTTTAGGGGGCGGGAAAAAGGACGGACGGTGGGACGGGTCCGGCAAGTCCAAGTCGCAACTGGCCATTCTCCCCGGTCGCACACATTACGATATCTTCTCTGCTCCGGAGCTGGTAAGCACCGCGCTGACATTCCTGGATTCGACCAACTAATGTTGTTTGCCGAAAGTAGTCTTACGAAGCCCAATGAGTGAGGTGTGGTGTGAAAGATTCATCCACGAATGAACACGAATGCGAAGTATGACTTGGACATGAATAGTCACGAATGGGCAGAATGTAATCATTTGACCGAGCGCGATTTGAGCGACATTGAAGAAATACGAAGCGTAAGGAGGATGATTTGTTCTTTCCCAAAAAATGGATTACACTTTCACAAATGAGAGGACTGCACCAATGAGCAAAGTTCGGATTCTCGCAGGCACACGAAAAGGGGCATTCGTACTGACGTCCGACGGAAAGCGGAAGAAATGGAAAGTGGACGGACCGCATTTCGCTGGATGGCAGATCTATCATGCGAAGGGTTCCCCTGCCGATACGAAACGCATCTACGCTTCGCAGCATAGCGACTGGTTCGGCCAGATCATCCAACGTTCCGACGACGGAGGCAAGACCTGGTTTCAGCCGGGAACTCCGCCCGGAGAGCCGACAAAGGGTCCGGACGGCACGCCGAAGGGAGAAAGCAACAAGTTCGTCTACGATACGTCTCCCCCAACCGGGAAACCGCTGACGACGCATCAGTTCTACGACGGAACGCCGCACCCGTGGGAATTCAAACGCGTGTGGCATCTGGAGCCTTCACTCTCCGATCCCGACGTGGTGTACGCCGGCGCTGAAGATGCGGCGCTGTTCCAGACCGTCGACGGCGGGAAGACGTGGAAGGAATTGTCCGGGCTGCGCGGCCACGGCACCGGCTCGCAGTGGGCCCCAGGGGCCGGCGGCCTGTGTCTTCACACGATCCTGATCGACCCAAGCAATCCCAAGCGCATCTACACTGCAATCTCCTCGGCCGGAGCGTTCCGCTCCGACGATGGCGGCACGACGTGGCGGACGATCACGAAGGGGCTCAAGTCGCTGTACATCCCGGACCCAGAAGCCGAAGTCGGACACTGCGTGCACCGGATCGCGATGAACGGGTCGCGTCCCAACGTGCTCTACATGCAGAAGCACTGGGACGTCATGCGCAGCGACAACGCCGGCGAGTCGTGGCATGAGATCAGCGGCAACCTTCCGACCGATTTCGGTTTTGCGATAGATGTCCACACGCACGAGCCGGACACGGTCTACGTGGTTCCGATCAAGAGCGATGCCGAGCACTATCCGTTGGACGGCAAGCTCCAAGTGTTCCGCAGCAAGAAGGGGGGAAATGAATGGAAGCCGCTCACGAAGGGACTCCCGCAGAAGGACTGCTATGTGAATGTCCTTCGTGACGCGATGTCCGTCGACACGCTCGATCCGTGCGGCATCTACTTCGGCACGACGGGAGGGCAGGTCTATGGCTCTGCCAATGCCGGAGACAGCTGGGAAGCGATCGTCCGCGATCTGCCGCCGGTGCTGTCGGTGGAAGTGCAAGCGTTGAAATAACAACCGCAGGTGACGTTACAGATCGCGTACGGGGATCGGCTATCATGAAGAAGCGCCGGAATGTCATCGTACATATCGCAGCCAGTGCGGACGGCTATATCGCACGACCTGACGGCGATCTCGAATGGCTGACCTCCCGCCCCGCTCCCAAAGGTTTCTATGGCATGAACGCCTTCATGAAGACGATCGACACGATATTGCTTGGCCGGAAGACTTACGAGGTGAGTCTGCGCATGGGGGAAAAGTTCGACTCGAAGATTCGGAGCATCGTCTTCTCACGGCAGCCTCCCCCCGCCGACGCACCGCCAGGCGTGGAATTCGTGAACGGTCCGATCGGAGCATTTGTGAGCCGTCTACGAGAATTCCCCGGGAAGGATCTCTGGTTGATGGGTGGGGGCGATCTCATCGCCTCTTTTCTTGACGAGCAGGCGATCGATGAGTTCGTCGTCAGCGTTGTCCCGGTGTTTATTGGAGACGGCATTCCATTGATAGCTCGGCGTCACCGTCACGTGCCCTTGGATCTGCACTCCACTGAGCGCTTCGCGGACGGCCTGGTGCAACTGCACTACCGTGTAATGCATCAACCTTGATGGCGTCGCTATCCATACGAACGAGAACTTTTCTGCTGGCGAAGGCAAGAACATGAAGAACGTTGCGAATTCCCAATTCACCATTATGAGCTGGGACGAGAAAGCTTATAGTGAGGGACAGGACCTGCCAAAGATGACACGGGCCGCCGTCAAAAAGAAATTCACGGGGGATATCTCGGGCGAGGGGGAGGTCGAATACCTGATGATGTACAGCACCGACGGATCGGCCACATTCGTCGGCCTCGAACGGATCATCGGGCACGTTGCAGGAAAGGCGGGCAGCTTCGTCCTCCAACGCACAGGCGTGTTTGAGAATGGTGTGGCGAAGGAGTCTTTTGTCGTCGTCCCCGGCTCCGGCACGGGAGAGCTTCGTGGATTGCGCGGCGAGGGAACGTCGGCTGTTGGTCACGGAACCGAACACCCTCTAACGCTGAACTATGAAATGGACTAGCCTGCTCCTGAAAATGAATTACATGATCCGCGTACAACTTCCTTCCCCTCTCCGCACGCTTGCCCGCATTGACGGCGAAGTAGAAATATCCGTCGACGGACCGGCGACCATTGCATCGGTCATCGACGCGGTCGAAGCCCGATATCCAATGCTGACGGGAACGATCCGGGAACACCACACCGGCAAGCGACGGGCGTATGTCCGGTATTTTGCGTGCGGGCGAGACTTGTCGCACGAACAGCTTTCTTCACTTGTGCCGGAAGAGGTCGCCGCCGGCAAGGAGCCGTTGATTGTGATGGGGGCGATTTCGGGGGGATAAGGAACTTGGACTCCGATGTGAAGAGAACCGCGTTCCAATCATGAACAACTTTGGGCGGTACGTCAAGGGGGGATCGCGGGAATTGTTCGCCTTCCCCGCTAGTCACAGAAGCAAAACGCCCGGCATAGCCAGGCGTTTTGATTTCTTACTAGGGGGCCCCGTTCCAACGGCGAGCCGCCGGTGAAGCTGCTTTTGGGCATACGGTCAGATGTACCCGAACAGCGGCGGAAAGACGATCACGACGATGGCTGCCCAGACGGCGTACACTGGCAGGTAGTTCGTCTGCCATCGTTCGAGGTCAGTGAAGGATCCGTGTTCTCTGAGAAATCTGATATACAGGACGGCGGACCAAGCGAGATTGACGAGGAGGATAACGTTCACGCCCAAAGCCGCAACCCGGTTGGGGGTGAACCCAAACTCCGTGATGCGTGCGGCAATGGCCCATAGTGCTACGGC
>Ga0155966_1092_pt2 | contig 11179 bp, 9 predicted proteins | sample RifCSPlowO2_02_FD_107620 | JGI IMG/M metagenome (GOLD analysis project Ga0155966, IMG submission 107620) | Ignavibacteria bacterium RIFCSPLOWO2_02_FULL_55_14 | reverse complement strand
CGCGCAATACCCGCTCGACCATGCCCATTGAAAGTTGTATCCTCCCAGCCAACCCGTCACATCCACAACTTCCCCTATAAAGTACAATCCCGGTACTTTCCGCGATTCCATCGTCTTCGAGGAGAGTTCCCGGGTATCCACACCACCCACCGTCACTTCAGCCTTTCCGAATCCTTCGGTTCCCGAAGGAACGAGCTTCCACGAATGCAGTTCCTTCTCGACTTCCCGCATCCGGCTAGTCGGAATGGAACGAACACCTTTTCCGGCTTCATCCGGATCCAGCCACCACTCCGCAAATCGCCTGGGAAAGCAGACGTCCAACGCGTTCAACAGCGATCGAGATGAGAACGGTACGATCTCTTTCATCAGCCTCCGTCCGGGCATCAGGTCGACGGAGATCTCGCTCCCAGGTTCCCAATAGGATGACATCTGCAACGCCGCCGGACCGCTGATGCCGCGGTGCGTGAAAAGGATGTTCTCCCGAAACGAAGCTCCGTTGCATTCGATCTGAGCATCAACGGAGATGCCGGCAAGATCGCCGACCTTTTTTCTCCCATCTCCGGAAGACGCAATCGTAAAAGGGACAAGGCCCGGTTTCGGTGTCGTCAAGTTGAGGCCGAATTGTGTTGCGATCCGATAACCCAGGTCCGTTGCACCTAATTTCGGTATCGAAAGTCCTCCAGTTGCGATGACCAGCGATTTCGCTCTCCGTGTACCGGCCGACGTCTCAACCACAAAAGCATCGTTCTTCCGGACCGATGCGATCTCTACTCCTGTACGAATGTCCACTCCTGACTTCCCGCATTCCTTCGCCAACATATCAATGATAGGTTGTGACGAATCGTCGCAAAACAACTGTCCGAGTTTCTTCTCGTGGTATGGAATACCGTACCGTTCGACCAAGCGGATGAAATCTTTTGGAGTGAATCGGGACAGCGCGGATCGACAGAAATCGGGATTGTGTGAGAGAAAATTTCCGTGGTCGGCGAATGCGTTCGTAAAATTACACCGGCCGCCGCCGGAAATGCGGATCTTCTCGCCGACAACGCCGTTCCGCTCCAATACGGCCACCGACCTTCCACGCTTTCCCGCAACCGACGCGCAGAAGAGTCCGGCCGCACCGCCTCCAAGCACTATCACATCTATGTCAATTTGTTTTGCCAAGAGAGTACCCAGAAGTCAGTGCTGAGTACGGGGAAAGCGGTTCGTGAGCAAGGAAAACACTCAGTACTAAGTTCGGAGAAAGATGGTCCATATCACACGTTCCGTAAATCGAACTACAATTCCATCATTCCATCATTCCCCTATTCCACCATTCCAACCGCATTAATTCCTTGCTTTTCCCGCGCTCGAAGTGAATATTCGGAAGCTTTTGCTTGACAACCAAAATACGACCGGACAATATGAACATTGATGCGAACAGGCCGTTCGGGCCGGTAATGAGCGAGGCTGAGGCGCGATTCGAGCGCATTCGGCGGGCTGCGGGACTCGTCTTGGCGCCTGTCCTTTTCCTCACAACTCTCGCGATCCCCATGGAGTCGCTCCAGCCCGGGCAACATCGGCTTCTCGCGGTGCTGGTTCTCATTGTCACGCTCTGGATGACCGAAGCTCTTCCGCTGGCGTTAACGGGCGTTCTCGCGCCGGTCATGATGATCCTGCTCGGCGTCGTTCCTGCCGCACAAGCATTCGCACCGTACGCAGACCCGATCATGTTCCTGTTCATCGGCGCGTTCGTGCTTGCCCGGGGAATCCAGATCCACGGACTTGACCGAAGGTTTGCCTATGCGGTGCTGAAGCATCCGATCGTCGGCAGCAGTCCATCACGCATCATGTTCGCGTACGGACTGGTCTGCCTCGTCATCTCCATGTGGATATCGAACACCGCAGCTGTCGCGATGATGTTCCCGATCGGGCTCGCCATCATCGCCATGCTGAAGCACGCGGAGCCGGGGTTGTCCGCATCGCGATATCCAAGCGGACTGATGCTCATGTCCGCGTTCTCGGCGGCGATTGGCGGACTCGCGACACCGGTGGGGACGCCGACGAACTTGATAGGCCTTGGATTCATCCGCCGGCAACTCGGCGTCGACATTGCATTCTTCGAATGGATGATGTTCGCTCTGCCGATCGTGATCGTTCTGTTCCTGTTGCTGTTCGTGTACTTGAATGTTCTTTGCAGTACCGGCCGTCGATCGATAGAAGGCATGGAATCGCTTTTGCAGGCGGAACATGCGTCTCTCGGCCCGATGAGCAAAGGAGAACGGAACACCTTGCTGGCTTTCGGCACGTCCGTTGTCCTGTGGACCTTTCCCGGATTTCTTGCCCTTGCGTTGGGTCAGTCGCACCCGTTCACGCAGGCGTTCAACGCGCACGTGCCTGAAAGCGTTGCCGCGCTCGTGGGGGCTGCTCTTCTGTTCCTTCTTCCCGTGGACCGGTCTGCCGGAACGTTCACGCTTTCGCTGCCGCAGGCCGTGCAGATCGACTGGGGCGTGCTGGCGATGTACGGAGGGGGCATTGCGTTAGGGCAGACGGTCTTTGACACAAAGCTGGCGGAAACGCTGGGGGTTGCGCTCAGTCCGATCGTTCCGAACTCCGGGATCGAACTTGTGGCCATCGCCTCCGCGATCGCGATCTTGGTCTCCGAGTTGACGTCGAATGTTTCGAGCGCAAACATGGTGGTGCCGCTGGTGATCGCACTCGCCGCGAGCGGCGGTTTCCATGCCGCACTTGCCGCAACGATGGCGTCATCGCTCGGTTTCATGCTCCCCATTTCCACGCCGACGAATGCGATTGTGTACAGTTCTGGCTATATTCCTCTCGGAAGAATGGTGCGTTACGGATTGATCCTGGATGTCCTTGGGTTCGCGGTCATCGTCATCAGCGCCAGATTGTTGTTTCCGACGGCACCATAATACTTCATGCATGTATGCGTTTTCCAACTTCATCCCTCAATCTCAAGACCACATGCGCGTACGTCGCATGCCTCGCCCTCTTGGGCGGATGTGATGCGAAACCGCGGCAACAAGACCGGCCGGTAGATACCATGTTCGTCAAAGAAGGCGAACTAACCTTTCGACGTCAGGACGGAACGACGATCACGAAGATCGACATCGAAATCGCCGACGATCAGGAACAGCGGACGTCCGGTCTCATGGGCCGCCCCATGCTCGATGAACGCTGCGGCATGTTGTTCGTCTTCGAGCAAGAAGAACCGCGCTCTTTCTGGATGATGAATACGATGATCTCCCTCGACATGATGTTTGTTAATGGGAAGAAGGAGGTCGTCACCGTTCACTCGAGAACGATCCCGTTCTCGACGGAGAGCTATGCGTCGTCCGCGGACTGCCAGTACGTCGTGGAAGTGAACGCCGGATTCGCCGACCGGTATGGGATTTCCCAGGGAGACAAGATCGACTGGGAGAAGAAATGAATGCAGAAGTCAGAATACAGTAGAAGATGCGGTTTCAAGTACATTGGGCCGCAAGAAAGCGCATAGAGCGCAAAAGTACTTTGTGAATTTGGAGTCACTATCGTGGTTTCCGCTATAGTTCTTCTCACACGCGTACGATCGAACGACGACCTCGCACGAGTTGTGACGGAGAACATCCGTCCGGTCTCGGGAATCACGTCGTCCGAAACGCTTATTTCATTTCGCGTCTTCTCGCGGCATGACCTTGAACGGATGTTCAGCATCGGTATGGAGCGCTGACATCCATCTCTCCCAGGTGACTTCCATGGACCCTCGAATGTCCAGCTTCGCACTCTCTTGCCTTTTTCTTGTGATCGCATCCATGACGCAAGCACGCTCTCAACACGTCCGCGACCCCCATTCCTTCGCCCGGCCCGAGGCGGTCGTTACTCATCTTGCTCTCGACATTGAGGTCGATTTTGACAAGCATGTCATTTCGGGAGCGGCGACGTTGACGTTGCGCCTCGATCCAAAGGCGACGGAGGTCCACCTGGATACGCGCGACCTGAACATCCACAAGGTCACGCTTTTGCCAGAAAAATCGGCACCCAAGTGGACGCTGGGCGAAGAGGTAAAATTCCTGGGACGTGAGTTGACCATCGCTGTCACGCCAAAAACGACGTCCATTGTGGTCGAATACTCCACAAGTCCTTCTGCTGCGGCTTTGCAATGGCTGGAGCCACTGCAGACGGCGGGTAAGAAAAAGCCCTTCCTCTTCACGCAGTCTCAGGCCATACTCGCCCGCACGTGGGTCCCCTGCCAGGACGGTCCGAGCGTGCGCATGACCTATTCGGCGCGCGTGAAGACGCGGCCTGACCTCCTGGCCGTAATGAGCGCCTCGAATCCGGTTTCGCGCTCTTCGGACGGAGTATATACATTCGATATGAAACAGCCGATCCCGTCCTACCTCCTGGCGCTTGCGGTGGGTGATATAGCCTTTCGTCCAGTCGGGAAGAGGTCGGGTGTCTACGCCGAACACGCGTTGGTTGACACATCGGCATGGGAGCTTGGCGACACTGAAAAGATGATCGAAGCGGCCGAAGCGCTCTACGGACCGTACCGTTGGGATCGTTACGATATCATCGTGCTGCCGCCGTCGTTTCCGTTTGGCGGAATGGAAAATCCGCGGTTGACCTTTGCGACGCCGACGATCCTCGCAGGCGACCGGTCGCTGGTTTCGCTCGTCGCGCACGAACTGGCGCATTCCTGGTCCGGAAATCTGGTGACGAACGCTACGTGGAGCGACTTCTGGCTGAACGAGGGGTTCACTTCGTACTTCGAAAACCGGATCATGGAGGCATTGTATGGCAGGCCGTATGCCGAGATGCTCGCAAGCCTTGCACTCCAGGACCTGCAGAATACTCTGAAGGATCTCGGTCCGACACACCCCGACACACGCCTCAAGATCGATCTCACCGGCCGCGATCCTGACGAAGGTGTAAGCGATGTAGCATACAACAAAGGCGCCCTTTTCCTGCGGCATTGCGAAGAAACCGTCGGCCGCGCGAGGTGGGATGCGTACGTACGGTCGTATTTCGACAGTCATGCATTTACTTCGATGACCACAGAAGGCTTTGTTGCGGACCTCCGGAATCGGCTTGTCGCCGGAAACGCGGACCTCGAGGGGCGGCTGCAGATCGATGCATGGGTCTACGGACCGGGTCTGCCCGAATCAATTCCGGCTATCGCCTCGTCGGAATTTGCCGCGGTTGAGAAGGAAGCCGCACAGTGGACGTCCGGAATTCCAGCCGTCCAATTGTCGACAAAGGGTTGGACGACACATCACTGGCTGCATTTCCTTCGGAAACTCCCGGCAACTCTTTCCGTCGATCGCATGAAGGAGCTCGACGGAGCGTTTGCCTTCACTCGTTCTGGTAATTCCGAGATTCTGACCGCATGGCTGCAAAGGTCGATCGAAATGGGGTATGCTCAGGCATACGGAGCTTTGGAGCATTTCCTGACCGGTCAAGGTCGTCGGAAATTCCTGAAACCACTTTACACGGCGATGACAAAGTCTCCCGGTGGCATGCAAATGGCGAAGCGCATTTACGCCAAAGCGAGGCCCGGATATCATTCCGTGTCGTACAACACGATCGATGACATTTTGAAGTGGGACGTGAAGTAAGTACATCGACTGACCGACACTGATCGCCTGCAACACGAGCGACATACGTCTTCCGGCATTATGCAAAAGAGCCTCAGAGGTCTTTCTTGTCGGATTTCCGCATTGCTGATCATAGCACTCTTTACTTCCTGCGGAAAATCGGATGAGTCCATTCTACCCGTCGTGCATAAGCACCTGCAACGACACCCCGACATACAGGTGGAGGACATCTACAAGCTGGTTTATCAAGCCGCAATGGGGAACGATCATTCGGTGACGGATACCGCGGCGGCACGATTCAACTTGTTGATGGAATTTGATGAGGTCCTTGCCGATTCGTCTGAGCCACTGGTCGAGCCCCTTTCACCGGATGGGCGGATCGTGCGGATCAATCTTCGACCGTATAAAGCCGGGCAGGGCGATGTGAACCTTCTATACTTTGCGATGATCCGTTCTTCACATTTCCTCCGTCCGTCATCGGAACGCCTTGATACGTGGCTTGATGAGATCGTCGAGGAATCGGAGTACGGCACGATCCCCGTTGACAAGGGCACTTTGAAAACGTATTTTGCGCAAAAGCGGGCTGATGGTTTTCCAGCGGTGGAACATTCGGAGACGTACGAAACTCTGTATGCACCGTCGTATCGCGTTGTGATGAGCGAACTTGTACCTGTGCTCTAGCGGAGTCACATCGAACCGCCAAGCAAGGAGGTTTCGCAACAGCCTGATGTGAGGGGTTTGCAGTAAGCCATTTTCTTTATTTGTCACTTTTCACTTTTTACCTGCTTAGAGGGGCTTCCATGTTCTCATCCGTTGCTTTGCGGACGGCGGCGTGCATTATCCTGTGTGCATGCTGCGCCTCCGGGCAAATCTCACAATTTCCGTACGAGGAACATTTCGATCTCTCCTTCCAGCCGCCCCCTGGCTGGGAACTCGTCGGGTTCACTATTTCATCCACAACGCCCCGATCCACTCCGTCTTGCCTGTCGGCGACGGGGAACACGCAGGACCGCGTTGCGCGATCACCTCACCTCAATCTGCGAGACAGGATCGCTTCAGAATTGGTCTTCTATGAACGGAGGACTTCTACGGCCATTCGGTATCGTCTGAGCGTTTCCTTTATCGACGATAGCAGTTCGTTCAAGCTCGTGGTGGCACACTTCGACTCGATACCCGTTGCCGGATCTTATGTCGAGAGAAAGTGCACGATTCCCGGAGCGCAATTGACCGGATATCGCGGTCTGCGGCTCGTGTTTGCAGTACTTCGCGACAGCACAAGCTCTTCCGGTGTGTTGCGCATCGACGACATCACGTTGTCCACCGAGCTCCAGCGCGATGTCGCGATCCGAAGCGTGACAGCGATGACGGGCATGACGAGTCGGGATACAGTCATGGTCGCCGTTCTTCTCAGGAATGGGGGTCGCGAATCCTCTCCCCCGTCGGATGTCACCGTAAACACGTGTCAAGAAAGCGGGGTCCTTGCGCAAACTCTGGCCCCCTCGCTCACACCGAAGGATTCATTGCTAGTGGTGCTTCGCGTCCCTCCTTTGCCGCCGGGCGAGCATTGCCTGACGTGCCGCATCACAGTGGACGGGGACGAAAACCCCGCAAACGATTCTCTCAGCGTTTTGCTACAGGTCGGGTATCCATCCGCCGCGATTGTCGTCAGTGAAATCATGTTCTCGCCGGTGCGCGAGGACGAACCGGAGTGGATCGAGCTGCACAATCCAGGGCCCGATACCGTCGACCTCTCCGGATTCACAATCTCCGACAATTCGTCCAGCAAAGCGCTCCTGACATCTCAAAGAACCGTCCTCTCGCCGGGTCGCTTGCTTCTCGTGAGTCGTTCTCCTGATTTACCTTTTGTCTATCAACCCATCGATGTGTCGGTGCTTGTCTCCGCAATCCCGTCGTTGAATAATACAACTCCCGATGCCGTCGTTCTGCGCGACGGGTCAGGAAGGACCATTGACAGCGTCTGGTATCATCCCGATTGGTCCGACCCCGGAATTTCGATAGAGCGTGTCGACTGGATGCTTCCGTCGATCATGCCGTCAACCTGGAAGCCATCGCAAGATTCATCGCTAGCGACGCCGGGCAGACAGAACAGTGTGCAGAGAATGGATCTCGACCTCTCCATGGCGGGCGTTCATGTGCAGCTCTTTATGGATGGAAGTCCATCCGTGACGATTGTCGCACGGTTGCGCAATTCCGGAAGAAATGGTGTCCATGACGCGCGGGTGGTTATTTTTGCGGATACAAGCGGCGACGGCATGTTGGCAGCGGAAGAATTCATTGCCCAGTCATCCATCGGTGGACTCCCTTCTTCGGATTCCATCGACATTGCCATCGTGTGGCACAATGTTCCTCCTGGAAGATTCAGCTGCACGGCGATCGCCCAGGTCGATGGCGACGAAAGAAGCTCGAACGATACCGCTTACTTTGACGTCGTGGCTTCGTTTCCACCGGGCGACATCCTTGTAAACGAGATCATGTTCGACCCGAATCCGGGAAAGTCTGAATGGATCGAGCTGTTCAATCGAGGCGGTCGGTCGGTCGACCTCAGCGGGTGGAGCGTTTCGGACAGGCCAACCACGTCCGGTAGTCAGGTCAGAACATTCATGCATGGGTCCAGGACGATACTTCACCCGGGGGGATATGCTATCGTCGCGGCAGATTCCAGCCTGTTTGAACAATACGAATGGCTCGCCGATACTGCGGCAGGAGCTCTTACGGTGATCGTCAATAGAACATCCGGACTTGGTTTAAATACCGATGGCGACGCTGTCATACTGAAGGACCTGACAGAACGCACGATTGACAGCATTGCATTTTCCGACGATTGGCATCTCCGCGGCATTGGAGAAACGCAGGGGCGTTCCCTTGAGCGGACGCGCAATGATATCGACGGCAATGATCCGCGGGCCTGGTCGTCGGCCCCCGGACCCCTTGGATGTTCTCCAGGGAAAGCCAACGTGTCGCGCATCGATGTCGACAGATCTCCTTCAGCCCTAAACATCAGCCCCAATCCCTTTTCGCCGGACGGCGACGGATTCGAAGACATCGCGGTGATCAGATTCTCTGTCGTCTCCCCCACCGTCGTTGTTCGGGCACTCGTGTTCGACATTTTCGGCCGTGCCGTGCGGACCATTGCAGATGGCTTATGGACTTCCGGGTCTGATCTGATCACCTGGGACGGTAGGAACGACAACGGCCGTTCCATGCCGATGGGCATGTATATCGTGCTCCTTGAAGCCTCTGATCCTGCCGGAACCGCGCACATCAGGGAGAAGTTGGCTATCGCACTTGTCCGGTAGTTTGGGTTCATCGGCAAGCGGAGAATCAACCATTTGACATTTTAACCAATTAACCAACCGCAGTTTTCCGCATGAATTCTTGGGCATTTCCCTACACCGGAATTGCGATTTCCCCCACGCTTCTCCGCGTCCTGACACTCTCCTGACATGCGAAGCTGGTTTCCGCTGCTAATCGGCGGAATCCGGCCGCCACATCGTCGCACTCTCACGGCATTCCCGTTGCACTGCATACCCGCACGCACACTGCGTGTGGAGCAGTCCCATCGCCGATAAACAGGGAGAACGACCGTGTCTGACCTTCTCGATCCTGAAACGCTTTGGCTGAATCTGACAAACATCTTTCTTGGCGTCGTTACCGTGATCTGCATCGCCGCTGTCGCGCATGTTGCTGCGAAGGAGTGGTACGCCCGCTCCGCATTCCGGTCCCGCATACCGGTGGCTGACGACACGCACGCCTTCGATATTGCAGACCTCGGCATCACGATGGCTGACGGCGGCGAGCGCATCGACGAACGGCATACGATCGGGCACCGTCCCGCAGACGACGACGTTCCGCCGAACATCATCCGTTCCGACAATTGACAGACTGTGAGGACGCCATGCGGTGTCCCTTGTTGCGCGAAGCCCAGGTGAAATTCTGCCGGGCTTCGGCGTACACCAAACTGATCGTCCGGACAACTGACACGTCGAACAACGAACGGTGTTCGACCGAGGCGTGGAGCCGGTGCCTGGCTGCCAAACAGCACAAGGAAGAGCATCCCTCCGTTGCCCGCTGTCCCTTCCTCCAGGAATCGCTCGTCCAATATTGCTCGGGGGCGCCGATCTCGAAGTATGTCCCCTACTCCGACGCGAAGATTGCCCGCTGCACAGACGATCGACACAAGTACTGCGACGTCTTTGCCGAACTTGCATCGGGAGAAGGGTCTCCGAAGCGCACTCCTTCGGGGGAGAGTGATCGACACGTCGATATCTTTCACAAAGCCTTGGAGATTCCCGATGATGTGTGGCTCTCGCCAAACCATTTGTGGCTCTCCGCGTCTGCAGACGGGTACTGGCATATTGGAATCGATGCATTCCTGGCGGGCGTCCTAGGTCGCGTCGATCGTCTCGGATTTCCGACATCCCGCGGCGTGCAGCACCCGGCGGCAGTATTGACGATCCGCGACATCGACCTCCATCTCGTCTTCCCTTCCCCGTTGCAGATCACCGAGTCGAATTCCCACCTGCGTGCTTCAACCGACAGGATCACCGAGGAACCGTATGTCGGGGGTTGGTTGCTGGAGGGAAAATGGGCGACAACGGATTCGCCTACCGCCGGCTTGCGGACGGGTGAGAGCGCGCGTACGTGGATGATACACGAGATCAAGCGACTGACGGAATTCGTGCAGCACAAGAATGCACTATCAACTCAGAGGCTCAATGACGGCGGTATTGTTGCCGTCGGCGTCGCCCAGCATTTAGACAGGCAGGATGTCCTCGGGCTCTACAACGAATTCTTTTGCCCGCACGCGTCGTGGAGAATACCCTTGTGACGATTACACGCTCTCTAGTTCCGATTGCCGGCCTGGCCACCGGCCTGTTCGCCGGTTGGGTCGTTTTTCCGACAGTCCTGTACACGACCGTCGATCAGCCGGTACAATTCAATCATGCTGCTCACACCGGTAACGGAGCCGGAATGAGCTGCCAGGACTGTCATGCACTCGGCCAAGACGGCAGGTTCGCGGGAATACCGGGAATCCATCAGTGCGCGGAATGCCATGAGGAACCGATCGGTTCTTCAGAAAACGAGCGGAGATTTGTCGAGGAGTATGTGCAACAGAATCGAGAGGTTCCCTGGCTTGTGTACGCCCGTCAGCCGGACAACGCATATTTCCCCCACGTTGTCCATGTGCACAAAGCAAAGCTTGCCTGCGAAACCTGCCATGGCAAGCACGGATCTTCTTCGGGTTTACGGCCGTACGAAATGAACAGGATCTCGGGATACAGCAGGGACATATGGGGTTCGTCCATCGCCGGGATCAAGTCGCAAGCGTGGGACGGTATGAAGATGGACGACTGCATTTCATGTCATTCAGTGCATAACAACGATCGCGCGTGCATCGATTGCCACAAGTAACGGGACGACCATGCAAGTAACTCGACGAGGACTGCTAAAGTTTGCGGGGGCATCGGCGGCCGGGATCCTCTTCTCTCCGCTTCCGTGGAAACTGCTGGACGATATCGCCATCTGGACGCAAACGGGTCCGTGGATCCCGAAGGTTCCGCGGGGACCGTTGACAACGGCCTTTT
>Ga0155966_1109_pt1 | contig 11193 bp, 13 predicted proteins | sample RifCSPlowO2_02_FD_107620 | JGI IMG/M metagenome (GOLD analysis project Ga0155966, IMG submission 107620) | Ignavibacteria bacterium RIFCSPLOWO2_02_FULL_55_14 | reverse complement strand
ATCCGCGTCCGGCGCGCCGACATATTCGAACAACTCGTACGATCGGCCGGTGAGCCGTGCGAATTTCTTCATCGTCGCTTCGACGATCGACGGACAACCTTCATAGAACGGATTGCATCGCTCACGCGATTGGAAGAATACATCGGGATTCTGAGCCGTGCCCCTCATAACGGGGCGGTCTGGCGTGAGGGCGCGTCGGCGATGCTCGAAGATCAGAGTATCGTCGATCATGCTTCGCAACGTTGCGTCGCTCAGTTGCGAGATCTTCATGACCTCGTGCGACGTGCGGAAGCCGTCGAAAAAGTGGACGAACGGCAGCCGCGCCTGCAACGTTGCGGAATGGGAGATGCACGCAAAATCCATGACCTCCTGGACCGATGCGGATGCAAGCATGGCCCAACCGGTCGACCGGGCGGACATGACGTCCGAATGATCGCCGAAAATGGAGAGCGCATGAGTCGCCACCGTGCGGGCGGCTATGTGGAAGACCGTCGGAGTCAATTCGCCCGCGATCTTGAACATATTGGGGATCATCAGCAGCAGGCCCTGCGATGCCGTGAAAGTCGTCGCGAGCGCCCCGGCCTGAAGCGCGCCGTGGACTGCTCCGGCGGCCCCGCCTTCACTCTGCATTTCCACGACCGTTGGAACGGTACCCCACAGGTTCTTGCGTCCCTGTGCAGACCATTCGTCAGCCCATTCTCCCATGTTGGAAGAGGGCGTGATCGGATAAATGGCGATGACTTCGTTCAGTTTGTGCGCTACGTAGGCGGCAGCTTCATTTCCATCGATAGTGACCTGTGCCGCTGATTCTTGCGGCTTTGTATCGGAGGTCGACATGTGTTCCTCAGAGAGTAATTGTGAAAGATCAGTCAGGTTTCACGCAAATAGCGTTCCAACGGGGATAACCGCCAAAAGCGAGTGAAAAAGGCAGTCGAATGATGAAAAGCAGAGGGGTTTCGCAGAAGTTGGAAATTCCGGACTTGTGCTTCTGATCCTCAGCCGATGCGAAGCAAAAAATGCTGCCGGCGAATCATCAAGATTGTGCTGAGAATATTGCTGAATCCACGCCTATGTGGGAAAGTCATTCAGTCTCGCGTCGCATCGAAATACTGTCTGCCCCCGAAATCCACCAGCGTTGCGAGCCCGGCCACCCGAAGAACGGCAAGAGTGGTCTCTGCTGCCTGTCGATCGATGTTCGCAGCTTCCGCGATCTCGTCAACGGTCATTGCCCGCCTGCGGAGAAGTGCAAGCACGTCGTCTTGCGACATGTTCATGCTGGGTACGCCGGCTTTCAGCGACGTCGGCGCGATGATCTCCGCCGTCGGACCGAGCATGTCCCGTATCTTCAGCAATCTCTCGTGGTCCACGGGTTTTGCCCATGATTCGGCGGGGGGACGAAGAATGGTATTGACCTGGATCTTGTCCGGAGCGATACGCTTTGCCGCGTCGCGGAGCCGCAGGACTTCTTCATCGCCGTCGTTGATACCGCTGACGAAAAGCATCTCGAGCAGGTAGGTTCCCTTGAACTCCTTCCGGAACTTACACATTCCATCGATCACCTGGACGGCGCTCAATCGCGGATGAGGACGGTCGACCCTGCGAAAAATATCTTCACTGACGGCATCGAGCGACGGAGATACGATGTCGGCGGCCAGCAGGTCCTGGCGAACGTCTTCTTTCCACAACAACGATCCATTGGTGAGCACGACGACGGGAACGTCGGTCATTCCCTTCACCATGCAGATCATGTGACCAAGACCGGCATGGAGCGTCGGTTCACCCGAACCGGAAAATGTCACGCAATCGATTGGCGGACGGAGGGCAAGTCGAAGGGCAAGCTCGCGAAGTATCCAGGAAGTCGGGATGTACTCCTTCCGGATGATGTCGCGCATGGTGGTCCTCCCCACCTCGCAGTAGACACAATCCATCGAGCACAGTTTCTTGGGAATAACGTCGACGCCCAGGGAACGTCCGAATCGCCGGGACGGAACCGGTCCGAAGACCGTGTGCAGACCGGAGGCATTCACATCCACAGGTCGATGTCCTCGGGCGGTTCGTCGCCTCTGTGCACTCGCATCTGGCAATTCTGCACAAATGTCTCGATGCCGTCCAGCCGCGCCCGGAGATCGGCAAGCAGTTCTTTGGTGCGGAGAAGGTGAGGATTGCTGCGGTGTCCTGCGTCAAGAGTGGAGATCTCCCGGGCGATCTCGGCGGAGCGAGCCAGGGCTATCTCGAGGTCGTGTACGACCGCCTCAATGCTGCGGTCCATGCGGGTGATTGAGTCCATGGCAGTCTCAAGAGCGTTATGGAGCGGAGCATGGCCACTACAATGCGGACTTTGCGCTCATTGCAAGATACTTCTCAAGTCGTCTCCAGCTCCTTCTCAATGATCTCGATGACGAGTGGAAAGTATCTGTCGAGCGCGCATTCCAGATGATCGCGTCTCTGGCACATCCCAGCCGCATCCTGATACATGCACGATGCGCACACGTCCCTGCGGAGCGCGAGTGCATAGTCGTCGAAGTTCGACGAATTCACCCTCTGGATCGTCTGGACAACCTGCAGAAACGATCTTTGAAGCGCGCATTCTTCATCCACCGGAAGTCTGCATCTGCCGCTGCCATCGCCGTCAATACACTTGCGACAGAGGGTATTCTGAATGTCCTTCCACGCAGGTATCATGGGGCACCTCGTTTCGTCTGTGACTGATCAGGAAAGAACGGCCATCTTTATGTCGCCCCGAAGGCTTCTTTCCAGTTCTTCCCGAAAATCGGGATGTGCGATCTGCAGCAAAGCTTCCGCCCGCTGGCGCAGGTTCTTCCCATGGAGGAAGGCGACTCCGAATTCCGTCGCCACATAATGCACGTCCGCACGGCTGGTCACGACCCCCGCCCCGGCCGTCAGCGTCGGCACGATGCGCGATAGGGTCCCTTTCTTTGCCGTCGACTGAAGGGCGATGACGGGTTTGCCCCCTTTTGCATACGACGCCCCGCGGATAAAGTCCACCTGCCCGCCGAACCCGCTGTAGATACGTCGGCCGATGGAATCCGAGCAGACCTGCCCGGTTAAGTCCACCTGGATCGCCGAATTGATGGCGACCATGTTGTCGTTTTGCGCGATGACGAACGGGTTGTTCGTATAGTCGCACGGATGAAGTTCAAACAGCGGATTGTTGTCGATGTAGCCGTAGAGTTCGCTCGACCCGAGGACGAACGTGGCAATGACCTTTCCTCGATGCAGCGATTTGCGGGCGTTCGTCACGACCCCTTTTTCAATCGCCTCCACGACACCGTCCGACACCATTTCTGTATGAATACCCAGATGCTGGCGGTCGTCCAGGAGCTTCAGTACGGCGTCCGGAATACCGCCGATGCCGAGCTGCATTGTTGCGCCGTCCTCGACGAGGGGTGCAATGTTGCGTGCAATTCTGATCTCTGTTTCGTTTGCGATCCGGGGCGTCAGCGTCTGCAGCGACTCGGAGCACTCGACGATCTTGTGCACACGCGAGACGTGGATAAAATCGTCTCCAAGCGTCCTGGGCATCCGCTCGTTGACCTGGGCGACAACGATCCTCGCGCTTTCTGCGGCTGCCTTCGACGCTCCGCATTCGACGCCGAAACTCATGAAGCCGTGCTCGTCCGGCGGCGACACGTGGATGAATGCAACGTCAAGGGGTATAATACGCTGCGTGAAGAGTCCGGGAATATCGGAGAGGTGTACCGGAACGTAATCGGAGCGACCGTCGGCGATTGCCTCACGGTCGGCGGGTCCAACGAACAACGAGTTATGGCGGAAGGAGTTCGCAAATTCCGGTCGTGCCAGCGGGTCGTCTCCCAGCAGTAGCACGTGATTCACCTCGACGTCGCGGAGTTCGCTCGCGCGGCGCGCAAGGGCTTGCGTCAACAAAACCGGACTTGCAGCATTGCCGGAAATAAACATACGGTCGCCCGACTTCACCGCGGCTGCGGCTTCGTCGGCGCTGACCACTTTAACCATGTAATGGGGTAGCCAGTTCACTCGTTTCTCCGTTCCAATCGTTCCAGAAACCTGACGCAGCGCCCGCTGCACCGGAGAACGCAGAGCATGACATCACACTTCGGGTGGTGCATTCGCACGAAACCTGGCGACGTCAGATCATTGATGAAGAATGTTCTCGATCGCCTGCGACACGAGGTCCACGTCCACGGGCTTGTAGAATACGATCGACCCCATGGTTTCGATGTCGGCGTTGACATCCTTTTGCAGTGGCCGATATCCCCGCAAGATCACGAGCGGGACATCGGCCGCCTTCAGCCGCAAAAGCTCGAGCACACGGCGCACATCCTCGGAAAATGTGAACAGGTCGACGAGTACCAGGTCCGGACGTTCTCGTCCGAGCGTCGTTTCCAGCGCCGAAACCGAGGTCTCCCTGGTGATCTGGAATCGCTCCTCTAGGATGAGCACAAGTGTTCGTGCAAGATCGGCGTCCGGACTAAAAATAAGGACGCGCTTGGTCCCGCGCGATTGCTTGTCCGATGAGACCGGAATTCGTATGTCGTGTGGCTGTGTCAATCGGCTTGCGAATCAGTGTCGCCCGAAGCGAGAACGGTTACAATCTCGCGGACTCGGAGACCGTTTCGTTGTGGTCTTCGATCGACAGCTCTGCGAGCTTGCGGTAAAGCGATGAAATGCTGATCCCCAAAAGTTTCGCGACGGCCCGTTTGTCGTTGTTGTTGGCCCTGAGCGATTCCAGTATCAAAGCCCTCTCATACACTCGCACAGCTTCTTTCAGCTTGACTGAACCGACAAGTCCGGGAATGCCCGTGGTCAAATAGTCGTCGGACATGATGTACTCCTCCGATAGTGGATTCTACGTGACGTCCGGGCATACACTGCCCGGAAACACGCAGAACGAGGCACAATCGGCGTGCCATTGGGGCGCGGGTGGTGAAAGGCAGAATCCGAAACCAGAAGGAGACTTATGGCCGTTGGCATTCGCAAGAGTTGGAAGTTTTGAGAAAATCGGGAGGGACATTCTCAGGGTTTGGAATGGCGGGGAATGAAAAACCCCAGGATTTCCATGCTCCCGGGGTTGGATGGATCTTGGCAACAGCCGGAAAAAGAGGAGAAGGTCCGGCGCGCTTGAATAACGGGAAACATCTCAATAATGAGAAAGGCGCGGTCAAGCCGAACGCCCTGCATCTTTCTCCGCACTCCGAACTTCAGCCCCGAGCTGGCCTGGGGCGGGTAAACTCCGTCGGGGGCTGGGCACTGAGTATTGCTTACTTACCCGAGCGCTCCACTATGACGGGTTGTATCCATGCCCGCTGTCCGGACGCATTAGAGACCTCCGCGCGAACATACACTTCATTTCCTTTGATCGCATATGAACCTTCGCCTCCTTCAAGCGACAGCAAATCCTTTCCCCCGTCGCCGATGAAGCGGATGCGATCTCCGTTCGAGCTCTTAACAAAGACTTGCTGTGCGGAAGTGCTGATGGAATCCATGACGATGCCGTTGGTTGCGTAGAAGTCTCCATTGCGGATCGCCGCAAGGAGGTCCGACTGCCGGTTGGACGAAGCATATACCATGATCCACGCCTTCCCCTGATGACCACTCCTGTGAGAATCATCGCACGAGATCCCATACATCAGTCTTCCGGTGGAGAGAACGCTGTCCCACACGGAAATGTCGTTCGGCGGCGGTTCCTTCGCCGTCGCGCCGTTCCAAACCTCCATGTGCCGGAGATTCGACGTCATGCTGTCAAGGACATGCACTGCGGTCAATGGGATCATACTGAACCGAGGATGATTGACGAACGCGATCGCACCATGCGCAACGATCGAATCGATCAACTGCTGGTGTGTGAGTCCCGCGCCGCTGAGTTTGGCGTCCAAACCGACCGCCGAGAAATGTCCCCATCGTCCTTTTCCCGAAATCCCGACTTCCGAGCCGCTGATCACTGTCATTTCTGGTGTCGACAATCCGCTCGCATCGAACCACGTCCCATGATTCGTGAAGACGATAAAATCGTATCTTCTCGCCGAATACTGCGATACTACGGCTTCCGCAGTATAGCTGGAGTCCCTGATGTCGCCGCTCCAGGGATAACAATGCGTGTGGGTGTTTCCTTTGTAGTATCGCTTTTGAGCGTCGAGGAGTGGAGAGAAGAAAATGAAGAGAAGGGTGGCGGAAAGCATCAGGGAACGTTTCATGGGCTCACTCTCTTTGAAGGGCATGCGCGGGAATGACAGAGAACAGACGTCAGATGACAGAAATCAAAAGTCAGATAACAGACTAAAGACTACATACAGCGTTGGTATGGGACAAGGACGGGAGAGCAGACTACCAACTGCAAACTCATGCGGCCTGTGTCTAGCCGCCAGTTTTTCGCTCAAACGCCCAAAGCTACACGCAAGCTAATCCGCACTCAGGAAACAGCATTCCACTCTCCTGGCCCCTTCCCCCCAACGACCTTACTCTCCCGCCCCGATTTCCAGTTCTTCGATCTTTCTGTAGAGCGACGACAGGCTCATCCCCAACGCCTTCGCCGTTTCTTCTTTGTTGTGTTGATGCCTCGTCAGCGCCTGCTGGATGAACATCTTTTCGAAATCCTTGACAGCTTCCTTCAACGGTTGATCGCCGTAGATCACGGGGGCTGCAGGACCTCCTCCGTCATGCGTTCCGGCCATGGAGTCCGGCAGATGTTCAATGCCGATGAAATCGCCGTCGCAAAAGATCGCCGCACGTTCAACGGCGTTTTCCAACTCCCGGACCTCCCCTTTCCATTGATATCGCAGGAGTGCACGCATCGCGTCGTTCGTGAATCCCTTGATCCGCTTTCCCATCTGTTTCGAAAACGCATCCAAGAAATGATTGGCGAGCTTCGGAATATCATCCGGACGAGCGCTCAACTGCGGAAGGTCCACTTCCACCACATTCAACCGATAGAACAGATCGTCCCGGAACTTCCCCATTTCCACTTCCTTCCGAAGGTCCTTGTTCGTGGCGGCGATGATTCTGACATCGACCTTGATAACGTCGGTTGTGCCGATGGGAGTGATCTCCTTTTGCTCCAGCGCTCGAAGGAGCTTCACCTGAAGGTTCAGCGGTATCTCGCTTACTTCGTCCAAGAAGATCGTTCCCTCATGCGCAACTTTGAAGAGCCCTTCTTTATCCCCCGTCGAACCCGTAAATGACCCCTTTTTGTGGCCAAAGAGCTCACTTTCGAACAACGTGTCGACGATTGCGCCGCAGTTCACGGGAACGAATCTCTTGGCCGCCCGCAGACTGTGGAAGTGTATCGCTCGCGCAATCAGCTCTTTCCCCGTACCGCTCTTTCCCGTGATAAGCACGGTGCCGTCGCTTCGTGCAACGCGTTCGATCACACCGAACACTTTTTTCATCGCCGAACTCTGGCCGATGATCGCGTCAAAATCGAACTTCCGCTGAAGCTCCTGCCGGAGAATTGCGTTCTCAAGCGACAACGAACGAACTTCGAGTAATTTCTTCACCCGGTGCAACAGATCGTCGAAGTTGATCGGCTTCAAAACATAGTCCGAGGCCCCTTCGCGGAGCGCCGTCACCGCCGTTTCGACGGAAGCGAACGCCGTCACGATGACAACAAACGTTTCCGGCGTTTCCTGTCGTACTTGACGTAACAACTCCGTCCCGCGCATCTCCGGCATTTCAATGTCGGTGATGACGATATCGAACGGCTGCCTTCGATGCATCTCCAGTGCCAGACGGCCGTTTGCGGCTTCCGCCACCTGGAAGCCTTCATTTTGGAGAACGAATACGACCGACTCGCGGATAATCTGTTCGTCGTCTACAATGAGTATACGGGGCGCCATACAGGGGTTCAGCTGTGAATATGAGGGCTATGGAAAAGTAAAATAAGAACTGCCGTACAGAAGAAAACTATGTAAAGATCATCCACGAATCTACACGAATCTCCACGAATTGTTCTTACGTTCGTTCATACATATTCGCGTTTATTCGCGGTTCGGATTCTTGACCCGCGAATGATCGCCAATACAATCGATTATCATGATAAACTCTATCTTCGTGTGTCTTGGTGGTGCAAGTCGTTCGCTGCATTCGTGGCCCTTCGTGGAAAATCTTCCGCGGCACCATCCCCCGAGCCTCAGCGATGCGGCAGCCGCACAATGAACCTGCTCCCCTGTCCCCGAACACTTTCCACCAGGATATCGCCTTCGAAGCTCTTCACGATCCCGTAGCTTACCCAGAGTCCCAAGCCCGTTCCTTGTCCCACGCCCTTCGTTGTGTAGAACGGCTCGAAGATTTTCTCGAGCTCTCCAGGGGGAATACCTTTGCCGGTATCGCTGATGTTTACGTCGATGCCACCGTCGATCGACCGGCTGGTGATGTTGATCTTGCCGGCTTGTCCATCGATTGCGTCGACGGCATTCATGAGGATGTTGATAAAGACCTGTACGATCTGGTCCGGAACAATACGGATGGGAGGAAGCTTAGCGTCGAGGTCCAGATCGAACGTGATGTCCTTGACCTTCTTTCCGTAGCGGACAATGTTGAGCGCGTCGTTGATCACCTGGTTCAGGTCCGTCGGCTTTGCCACATGTGTACTTGGACGGGAGAAATCTACGAGATCGCGGATAATCTTCGTGATGCGATTGATCTGACTGCTGATAAGTCCGAGTTTCTCCGTCGCGAACTTGTCCTGGACGGTGCGCTGCAACACTTGTACCAGCGATGAGATGGCCGTGAGCGGATTGCCAACCTCGTGCGCAATCCCCGCAGCCAGCGTACCGATGCTCTCCAGCCGCTGTGAACGTACAAGCTGTTGTTCGAGGATGATCTGTTCCGTTATGTCGCGATGCGCGCCCAGGAAGCCGACAACCGTTCCTGCCGGATTGACGATGGGGGATATGACCAGTTCGGAGAAAAATTCTGTACCGTCCTTGCGCTTGTTCTCGATTTTTCCCACCCACACTTTTCCCGCCAAGATGTGGCTCCAAACACCGGCCCAAAATGCCCTGTCGTGCCTGCCGCTCGACAAAAGCCGCGGGTTCTGGCCAATCAGTTCCTCCCGCCGGTATCCGCTGGCCCGCTCAAAAGCGGGATTGACATAGACCATCTTTCCGCTCGCGTCAGTGATCTGGATGGGATTGATGGTGTGCTGAATTACGTTCGAAAAGCGAAGTAGGTCGAGGTCCCTCTGCTTTTCCTGTGTTACATCCTGACCGATAAAGACGCGGAGGTGTTCCTTCGGGCCGGGCAGGGGTTTGATCTCAAACCGGACATCGATGGCCACGCGATCGCTTCGCACAAACCTGTGTTCCTGCATATCCACAACCGCTGTCGTACCGATAATCTGCGCGACCTCCTGCGGCTCTTCCGCAGCCAGAAGGGTGCGAACGTCGGTCACGGCGCCGGTGCCTCGACGAAGGCCGAATGTTTCGGATGCGGTTCGGTTCGAATCGACGATCCTTCCTCGATCATCGAGAATTAGAATGATCTGGGGCAGAAGGTCCATAACTCTGCCGTGCTTGCTCAGAAAAGGCATCATGACGCCGGCAAAGTACGGCTATTTCTCTGTATTGCCAATGCGTGGAAATAGCGCCCAATGAAAGCACCAAATGACAATATGCAAATCGCAAATAAGCACCAATTGCTGGCTGGAGAAAATCGGGGGGGAAGTACAATTGACATAACGACCGGCTGCTGTAGGTTACGCCGGTTTGATCATTGAAATTTCTACGTGATACACATTTGCATGCATTTGGAGTTTACTTGTTGCTTGTCGCTTGCGATGTGGTGCTTTGATTTTCTTGGCCGTACGCATCGACGCCGATCGGCTTCCTCACCCGAGGAAACCGACCGGCGTCAGATGAAATCTGGTTCGGTGTCGTGAGCCTGATCTACAGCGTTACCGTCGGCCGCACACGAATGTCCTTTTTCAAGGCACCTTCGTTGAGATTCTGCTTCAATTCTATCGTCGCTCGTCGCGCTTCATCGAGATCGTGCCGCAACTCGGTTCCCATCTCATCGGGGAATGATTCGAAATCGAATTCGAAGCCTTCTCCCGGAATCTTCGGGAAGACCCTCATGTTTCCGCCGTGGTTCCGGAAGAACATGTGATCAGGCCCTTCATTCTCTTCCACTTCTGCGGTCACGGTCTTCCGCGATCCCTTCCTGATCACCTCGATCTCAACTTTATCCCCATCATCCCGCTTTGACAATTCCTTCCGGATGTCGTCGATATCGGTGACCTCACGCTTTCCGATGCGAACGATCACATCTCCCGCCTGGAGACCAGCCTTTGCTCCGGCGCTTTCTTCTTCGACAGATTGAATAAGCACTCCTTCCTTGTTAGGTGCACCAAAATAGGCGCCCAACTGTTCGTTCAGGGTCTGTACTTCCAGTCCGAGCATCCCATGCCCCACGAACATGCGCATTCTTGGAATGTGCGGCGCGGTGATCGCGAAAGATCCCATGAAATTCTTCTGCCGTCCGAGAGTGACGGAAAGCGTCTTGCGTGCTCCATCCCGGACCACGACGAGTTCCGATTTCGTTCCCGGCGCCGTGCGCTGAACAAGCTTCGTCAGATCATCAGCATCATACACCGATTTACCCCCCAACGATACAATGACATCCCCTTCCCGCACTCCCGCCGAATCGGCCGGGCTGTCTTCGGAGACATTCGCGACGAATGCCCCTTCATCGCTCGGGAGCTTGTATTTCTTGACGATCCGCTCCGTGACATCCTGAATCGACACTCCAAGCCATCCCCGTTTGGATGACCGTTCCTTCATTTGTGCCGTCGTTCCGGCTCCTGCAATAAGCAGGAACCCCAGCACCCAAACGCAGTAACGAGACCTCATACGACCCTCCTTTTTGAAAATGAGACCATACTTGCCTCTATTACCGAAACATTCCATCATGATTCGTGTTCATTCGCGGTTGAATGCACTTGCATTGTCCTTCGTATTTTCATCGCCAACGCAAGGCCCAAGCACCAGGAGGTCAGACGGGGGATGGTGGGGGAAGGTTCCTTGGGGAATGCCAATTTTCAAATGACGATTGGCGATTTTCGACCTGCCCGCCGAACGAACATCAGTGAGGCAGGCGGGTTACGGATTGGGCAGGGCAAACAAAAACGCCCCCCGGAGAATCCCGGAGGGCGTTGGAGAAACTTGGAACTGGCCGGCTTACTGGAAATCGCCAGCGTAG
>Ga0155966_1062_pt4 | contig 11244 bp, 11 predicted proteins | sample RifCSPlowO2_02_FD_107620 | JGI IMG/M metagenome (GOLD analysis project Ga0155966, IMG submission 107620) | Ignavibacteria bacterium RIFCSPLOWO2_02_FULL_55_14 | reverse complement strand
CACGACGCAGGAGATACCTGTCCCTTCGTTGCCGGATAGCTCCGGCGCGGACAGCATGGTCTCGCCTTTTCCTCCAGTGCCGGAGGATGCCGATACGACGTTCCCCGCAGACACTGGACAATCACGCGATACGACCGGTGTACACCATGGACTATAAGGATATCGACGAACTGATCGACGAAGGGGAGGGTTTTGAACTGGAATTCAAGCGGAAGGTCACGTCTCCAAAAAAGATCGCTCGTACGTTGATAGCGTTCGCAAACACCCGCGGAGGGACGATCCTCTTCGGGGTCGATGACGATCGTACGGTGGTCGGCGTTGGAAGCGAAAAGGAAGAGATGGAGATGATCCACACAGCGGGAGACTATTTTTGCGAACCCCCGATCGTGCCGGAGATTGATGTCGTTTCGTACAGGGGTCGCGACGTCATAGTGGCCACCGTCGCGGAAAGCGCAGTCAAGCCCCATGAATTGGTGCGTGATGAAGAGGAGAATGGGGATTCGCGTGTATTCATCCGGGTAAACGACAAGACCGTCGCGGCTAGCAAGGAAGTCATACGGATACTCAGGTCCGAACATCCGGATGCGCCGCCGTTGCGCATTGCGATCGGAGACACGGAGCGGAGACTCTTCGAGTATCTTGATCAGCATGAGCGGATCACCGTCCGCCAATTTGGCGACCTGGTGAACATCTCAGCACGAAGGGCGTCGCGTTCATTGATCCAGCTGGTTCGCGCAGGCGTGTTGCGCGTTCACACACATGAGAAGGAAGAGTACTTTACGAGGGCCTTTGACTAGACGCACTCTCGGAAACCGGCCTTAGTGTTGCGCGTTCTGCGAACGAAAACGGCGGGACAACTCATAGAGGGCGATTCCAACAGCCACAGCAACATTGAGCGAGTCTTTCGAACCATACATCGGGATTTCGAGCACATGCTCACACATTCGGAGAACGTCCGCGGAAACTCCGACAACCTCGTTGCCGGCCACAAGGGCAAGCGGTCCGGTCGGGAGCTTCCAAGAGTGGAGCGGCACCGAGGCGTGCGTCACCTCGAGGCCGCACAGCAGGTATCCCTCGGATTTGAGAGTTTTCAGCCCTTCTAGCGGACTTCGAAAATATCGCCAGGGGACAGTCGACGTTGCTCCCAGGGCGGTTTTATCAATCTCTTTCCGAGGCGGCTTCGGAGTATATCCGGTCAGTATCAATTCTCGAATGAAAACAGCGTCTGCTGTGCGGAAGATCGACCCTACATTGTAAAGACTACGGATATTGTCGAGTACTGCGCAAACGGGCAAACGGTCCATGTCAGCAAAGCGGCCCCGGCTCTTGCGACGTTCTGTCAATTCTTCATTCGTCATCTTTATCATGACAGAACTTAGCCGAAATCGCCTTCAGAATCTGCTCGAATATGGCATCACCTCGGTTGCCTGACTGGCAGAATTTCAGTATATTTTAAGCCCGATTTCATTGAATAATTGAAACCGCTCGTCATCGCAATCGACGGACCCGCAGCGTCGGGGAAAAGCAGCACTGCGCGTCTGGTCGCACGGGCGCTCGGGTTCTTGCATATCGACACGGGGGCGATGTACCGCGCAGTGACATTCAAAGTACTTCGTTCGGGCGTCGATCCGACGGATGAAGCGGCTGTGGTCGACGTCGCGCGTGCAACGAAAGTGGCCCTGGTACAGTCGCCACAGGGGATCAGGGTCTTCCTGGACGATAAAGATGTAACGTCGGAGGTCCGGGCGCCCGACGTTACCCGCACGGTCAGCTCGGTCAGCAGTTATCCAGGCGTCCGGGAAGTCATGGTCCGGCTCCAACGTTCGCTTGCGGCCAAAGGGGGTGTGGTTCTTGAAGGAAGAGACATCGGAACGGTGGTTCTTCCCTCGGCGGACCTCAAGATTTTCATGATTGCGAACGTCACGGAACGGGCGCGGCGGCGAAAGCGGGACTTAGCGTCGGCGGGCATCGAAGCCGAGGAGGATGCGCTGGTCCGGGAGATCGCTGAACGCGATCATCGTGATGCGACACGAGCTGCCAGTCCAATGAAGAAAGCAGACGACGCTGTGGAAGTCGACACTTCCAATTTGACGATCGAGGAGCAGGTGGACTTTATAGTGAAGAAGGCCCGGGCGGTGAGCAGGCGGCGTTCATGAAAGTGACCGTTGACAGGTTTTCCGGATTCTGCTGGGGCGTCGTGCGTACCATCGAGATCGCCGAGCAGGAGCTTTCCAGGCAGGAGCCCCTGTATTCACTGGGCGAGATCATCCACAATCCTATGGAGATCCAGCGCCTTGGCGACAAAGGTCTTTCGACGATTACTGTCAACGAGATGGAGAAGGCGAAGGGGGGACGCATCCTGATCCGCGCTCATGGAGAGCCTCCTTCGACGTACTCGCGCGCTGAAGAACTGGGCATCACGATTATTGACGCCACGTGTCCGGTCGTAACGAAGGTTCAGGAGCGAATTAGAAAATTCTTTCTGGAAGGCTTCCAAATCGTCGTCTTTGGCAAAAAAGAACATGCTGAAGTGATCGGCCTTGTTGGACAGACACAGGGTCAAGCCGTCGTCATCAAATCGCTAGAAGAGACCGACCGGGTCCAACTCAACAGAAAGACGGTCTTGTTCTCGCAAACAACGATGGACAAAGCGACGTTCTATGCCATTCGGGACGCCCTGAAAGCGAAGATCAAAGACCTTGTCGTCGGATCGATTGAAGATGAAGCGATCGATTTTCACGCCAAGGATACGATCTGCGGACAAGTATCCGGAAGAGACAAGAAGATCCGGGAATTTGCCAGATCGAACGATGTCGTCGTCTTCGTCGCAGGCAGACACTCTTCGAACGGTAAGGTGTTGTTCGATATCGTGCGCTCGGAGAATGCACGGACGCATTTCATCGAAGATATTGCGGAACTGGAACCTGCGTGGTTCGCTGGGGCAGGGACCGTCGGTATCACGGGGGCGACGTCCACGCCGCAATGGCTCATGGAACGCGTCCGCCAGGAAATCGAACGCCGGTATGTTCCGGCGACAGAATCTGTACAGTCATCCTAAATCACAAACCATTCACACACACAAACAGCAACAGCCGCAGGACAGAGTCCCGCCCGCGTTGTGATGACTGACGCGAAAGGACGAATGGACGGCGGTGTTTCCGCGACAACGCGGAAACTTTCAGGAGGTTGAATGTCAGCCGGCAAAAACGGCGGGTACAACGTTGACGAAGGCGGTTATTCGGAAAGCGAGTACCAGCAGCTTCAAAAAATGTATGAAAGCACGATGGGCTCGATCACCGCTCAGGAGATCGTCAAGGGCCGTGTAGTGCATATCAGCGATGACCATGTCGTCGTCGACATCGGATTTAAATCCGAGGGCTCCATCTCCGTCACGGAATTCCCGAACATCAAGGACATGAAGGTCGGTGATGAGATCGAGGTCTTCCTCGAAAGCGTCGAGAACAAGGACGGACAACTTGTCCTTTCCCGGAAGCGGGCGGACTTCATGCGGATCTGGGAGCGTGTCGTACGCTCGCACACTACCGGCGAACTCGTGCGTGGACGGTGCGTGCGGCGGACAAAGGGAGGACTCGTGGTCGATCTGTTCGGCCTCGATGCATTCCTGCCCGGCTCACAGATCGACGTCCGGCCGGTCCGCGACTTCGACAAGTATATTGGCGAAGAAATGGACTTCCGAGTGGTCAAAGTCAACCATCCCTCGGAGAACGTGGTTGTCAGCCACAAGGTGCTCGTTGAAGAAGAACTCGCCACGCAGCGTAAGGCAATCCTCGAGAAACTGGAAAAAGGACAGATCCTTGAAGGCCATGCAAAAGCCATCACCGATTTCGGCGTGTTCGTTGACCTCGGCGGTGTCGATGGCCTGGTGCACATCACGGACCTTTCCTGGGGACGCGTCAATCATCCCTCGGAAGTCGTCAAGCTTGACCAGACGGTCAACGTGGTGGTGCTCGATTACGATGCGGAAAAGAAGCGCATTTCGCTCGGCATGAAACAGCTCCTGCCGCATCCGTGGGAGAATATCCATACGAAATACCCGGTGGGCACAAAGATTAACGGTAAGGTCGTGTCGCTGACGGATTACGGCGCCTTCGTTGAGATCGAGAAGGGTATCGAAGGTCTGATCCATATCTCAGAGATGAGCTGGACACAGCATATTAAGCATCCTTCGCAGGTCGTGTCGATGGGACAGATGATCGACGCGATCATCCTGTCGCTCGACAAGGAAGGGAAGAAGATCTCTCTCGGCATGAAGCAGTTGGAGCCGGACCCTTGGACGACGCTAATGCAGAAATATCCGATCGGATCGCGGCATACGGGCTCCGTCCGGAATCTGACCAATTTCGGCGTGTTCGTCGAGCTGGAAGAAGGGGTCGATGGCCTGGTGCACATTTCCGACCTTTCGTGGACGAAAAAGATACGTCACCCGGGCGAAGTGGTCAAAAAGGGGGACAAGCTCGACGTCATTATCTTGAGCATCGACGTCGAACAGCGGCGCATTTCGCTGGGACACAAACAGTTACAGGACAACCCATGGGACGGCTTTGAGAACGCGTACAAGGTTGGCACCGACGTGGAAGCAAAGATCGTGCGCATCATCGAAAAAGGCGTGATCGTCGAACTTCCGCTGGGTGTTGACGGCTTCGTTCCCATTTCGCAGCTTTCGCAAACGCCCGTCAAGAACATCGCGGATTCGTTCAAGCCGGGTGAAGCGTTGCAGCTCAGCGTCATCGAGTTCGACAAGGAAGGGAAGAAGATCGTTCTGTCCGCCCTGGAATATCTGCGGGGCAAGGAACAGAAGCTTGTGGACGACTATGTAGCGTCCCACAAGTTGACGCCCATGACGATGAAGGATGTGTTGACGACTCCGTTGCCGTCGGACGAATCAGCGAACTGATCCATCGTGCGGTACACATCAAAGAGTTGTCTGACTCGTTCGGGCAACTCTTTTTTGTTATTCTCCCAGGTTGTATCTTGAACTCAGACACCATGCCTGAAGCGATTCCCAAACGGGTTGCCGTGCACACGCTCGGCTGTAAGCTGAACTACGCCGAAACGACGACGATCGGCAGACAATTCGCGCGGGCAGGGTATGACGTCGTAGGTTTCGGTGAACCGGCGGACATCGTCGTTCTCAATACCTGCAGCGTGACAGAACGGGCCGATAGAGAATGCCGTCAGCTCGTCCGCCGCGCGCTTCGCACGTCGCCCAATGCGTTCGTGGCGGTGGTCGGATGTTATGCGCAGTTGCAGCCGGAGGAGATCGCGGGTATCGATGGAGTGGACCTCGTCGCCGGTACTGCGGACAAATTCGATCTACTCGCACATATCGGTGACGCACGAAAGAATGTGCGGACAGAGGTCGTCGTCCGACGTATTTCAGAGGCGGTCAATGCGCATGCGGCCACTTCAGTCGGGGCAGACCGGACACGAGCATTCTTGAAGGTGCAGGACGGATGTGATTATACGTGCGCGTTCTGTACGATCCCGCAAGCACGCGGAGCAAGCCGCAGCCTTGGTGTGAGCGAAGTGTTGTCGGAAGCCAGATCGCTGGTCGAATCGGGTTATCGAGAGGCCGTGCTCACAGGGGTGAATACGGGCGATTACGGTCGGAAAAACGGTACAACTCTATTGGCGTTGCTCAAGCAGCTTGTTCAAGTTGATGGCCTGGAAAGGATCCGCGTTAGCTCCATCGAGCCTAACCTCCTCACCGATGAACTTTTGGAATACTGGATAAACGAGCCCAAGCTGTGTAAACACTGGCACATGCCGCTCCAGTCAGGGTCGGATTCCGTGTTGGCGGATATGCGCAGACGATATCGTTCTTCGTGGTATGCCGATCGAGTGCGCATGATTGCGGATGCGGTCCCCGATGCCGGGATCGGCGCCGACGTGATCGTCGGATTTCCGGGCGAAAACGATTTGCATTTCCGGGAGACGGAACAATTCCTGTCCGATCTTCCGGTCACGTACCTCCATGTCTTTCCATATTCAGAACGTCCAGGGACTCTTGCGATCATCATGCCGGGTTCGATTGAGCCGCGGATTCGGACGGACAGGGCCGAACGTTTGCGTCTCCTGAGCGTCAGGAAAAGACGCGCGTTCCATGAATCGTTTGCGGGCAAGATTGTCGAAGTGCTTGTTGAAGGCAGGTCGTTCGACGGTGAAGCCGTGGGTCTGACGGACAGGTATGTGAAAGTACACTTCCCATCGTCCGTCGACAGGACAAACGAGCGTTTGCAGGTGGAGATCGTCAGGGCCGAAGACGATGCATGTGCCGGCCGGCTGGCGTTACACGAAGAAGCATTGGTCTTCCAGGAAAGTGGCCATGCCGCGTAGTATCACGCTCATCCTCATTCTCTTGACGGGAACACTGTCCGTATCCGGACAGTGGAAACTCGAAGAGCCCGGCCATCCGGCTGTCATGCATTCGTTGCAGATGCAGGTGAATCCGTTTCCCGACCGGAAATCAGTGACACTAGCGATCGTGGCTTCGTTGGTCCTGCCGGGACTCGGCGAGTACTATGCCGGAACGTTCTCGTCGACGGGTAAGTATTCTTTTACGGCTGAAGGCGCGATTTGGCTGACGTACGCGGGCTTTCGTCGACATGGGACGTGGGTGCGGAATGACGCCCGCTCATACGCCATTGAGCATGCGGGCACTGTGATGGACGGGAAAGATGAAAAGTTCGAGGTCGACATTGGCAATTACAGCTCTCTCGATGAATATAATCGGGCGAAAATCAGCAGGCGCGAGCCCGAGCTTATGTATTCCGACCTATCGTATCGCTGGCAATGGGATACTGATGCAAGCCGCATGTACTTCAGGGATCAAAGGATACGGAGCGACGAGATCCTGAATAATTCAAAATTTCTTATTGCCGCAGCTGTTGTCAACAGGCTGATTTCAGCATTTTCGGCTGGACGCGCTGCGGCCGCATATAATCGTGCATTACGACCGTCTTTCTCCTGGGAAGCCCAGATCGTGCCCCAGTGGGATCCAACCGGCCGTGAAGGCCTGGCATTGCAGGTGAGTACATCATGGTAGACTCACCCACTGCAAATCCCAGGTCCCGCGCTTAAGCGGGATTTTTTGTTACGAGCCTGCATGCAGAACTGGAAGATCGTCCTCGAATACGACGGAACGGCGTTCTCGGGATGGCAAATACAGCCAAACGAACGGACCGTTCAGGAAGAGCTCGAGCGAAGCATGCGCCAGATCTGCGGGATTGATGTCCGGGTAAGCGGGGGCGGAAGGACGGATGCAGGTGTTCATGCAGGCGGCCAGACGGCTTCGTTCGCCACCGAAAAGAGCTTCCGGCCTTCGGAGTTGCTACGGAGCCTTAATGGTGTGCTTCCGGAAGACATAGCCGTCATTTCTGCAGAAGAAGTGGATCAGCGATTTCATGCCCGATACAGCGCCGTTGCCCGAAGATACAGGTACACGATAATGCGAAGGCCGACTGCTCTCCTGCGGAGACAATCTTGGGAGATCGGATGGAGGCTGGACGAAGGTCTGTTGAGTCAATGCGCGAACATGTTCTGCGGTGAACAGGATTTTCAATCTTTTTCCAAGACGAACACCGACGTTGAACATTTTCGGTGCACTGTTCAGGAATCGCGATGGGCGATGGACGAAGATCGACTCGAATATTGGGTGAAGGCGAACAGGTTTCTGTACGGGATGGTCAGAGCGATGGTGGGAACGATGGTGGAGATCGGACGCGGATACCGGCCGATGGACGAGCTTTCGAAAATCATGGCAGCCAAAGATCGGTCCCAAGCAGGTATGGCAGCACCGGCAAAAGGTCTATGCCTCATGTCGATAGAGTACTAGTTGGTGTACGTACGGCTGATGAGAACCCGATTCATTGAATGTTTGATGGGCTGTGTGTTGCTGCTCGGCGCAGAAGGTTGCAGCGGCTCGCTAGGATTCAACATTTTTCCTGATTCAAAAGACGTTGAGCTGGGAAAGCAGGTTGATGAAGAAATCAGGAAAAACCCCAAGGAGTATCCGATACTGAAGGATAGGCCGGATGTGCAGGCTTACGTCGAAGAAGTGGGTAGAAAGGTCCTGAGTTCGCCCGACATCAAGAAGAAAGGTATTTACGCATATCGATTCGAGATCATCCAGGACGACAAGACCATAAACGCATTCTGCACGCCAGGGGGCTACATTTACGTGTATACTGGCTTATTGAAGTTCCTCGACAATGAGGCGTCCTTGGCAGGCGTTATAGGCCATGAAATAGCCCATGCAGAAAGACGTCATGCCACCCGGCGGATGACGACGCAACTCGGATACCAGGTCTTGCTCAGCGTCGTGCTTGGCGACAATGCTTCCTCAACGTCTGAAATCGCGGGAAACCTCTTCACTGGACTGGCACTTCTCAAAAACAGCAGAGGAGACGAGGAAGAAGCAGATACCTATTCCTTTACGTATTTGCGCTCAACTCCTTATTTTCCAGGGGCTATTCGCTTTTTCTTCGAGAAGATACAGGTCCAGAAGGGAGGTGCACAGGGTGGGTCTTTTGAGAGACTCCTGACCACGCATCCCATGCCCCAGGACAGGTTTGATCACATCGTAAAGATGTTAGCGGATGTCGGCAACCCGCAGGCGATAGAAGAAAACCTTTTCAGTGTCCGATACCTGGAATTTAAGAACGGACTCCCCTAGAGGGAGCATGCTCCCGGATTGAATGTGATACAATCGATCATAACTAAACTGGTGAACCGGGAGAGTCTTTCCCAGAACGAAGCTGCCGCGGCGATGGAGGAGATCATGACGGGGATGGCGACGGAAAGCCAGATCTCCGCCTTCTTGATAGGCCTTCGCATGAAAGGTGAGACTCCGGAGGAGATCGCAGGTTGTGCTTCCGTTATGCGCTCAAAAGCGGTCAAGATCTCTTCGCGCCATGAAATTCTCTTGGATACATGCGGCACAGGAGGCGACCAATCAGGCACATTCAATATTTCCACCGCCGCAGCGATTGTGGCGGCAGGTGCGGGGGTTGCTGTGGCAAAACACGGGAATCGGGCAGTCTCCAGCAGATCGGGAAGTGCAGATGTTCTACGAACACTTGGTGTTAATCTCGACATTACTCCCGAGAAGGCGGGCCGGATCCTCGATGAAGTGGGCATTACGTTTCTATTCGCCCCGCATATGCATCAGGCCATGAAATACGCCGTGAACGTCCGAAAAGAACTTGCCATCAGAACTATCTTCAACATTCTTGGACCGTTGACAAATCCTGCGGGAGCTTTGTTCCAGGTTCTCGGCGTCTACGCGTCCGAGTTGACAGAGACAATGGCGCACGTGCTGTGTCGTCTTGGCAGTCGCAGAGCGCTCGTCGTGCACGGGGAGGGAGGGATCGATGAGATCTCTACGCTGGGCCCGACATTCGTGAGTGAAGTACGAGATAGCTCCGTGACGTCGTATCGCATTACGCCTCAGGAAGTCGGACTCGCCACTGCGAAGCGGGCGGACATTCTAGGGGGTGATGCGCAAAGAAACGCGGAGATCATCATGTCGATTTTGGAGGGTAAGCGGGGCCCGCACCGCGACATCGTGGTTCTCAATGCCGGCGCCGGACTATATGTAGCCGGGGCGGCATCGACCCTCATTGAGGGCGTGAAGGCAGCCGAACATTCAGTCGACACCGGAAATGCCCTCCGAACGCTCAATCGCTGGTCGGATGCCTCAAGGTCGGACGCATGATCAAGCGCATCAAAGACCTGCTCAAGCGACTGCTCATCCGGAGCGGTATCTCTCAGGCCGACATCTCCGAAGAGGAGCTCAAGCTTGTGATAGATGCGGGCACGCTCAGCGGAGCGATCGACAAGACTGAACATGAACTGATCCGGAGCCTTCTGGAATTCTCCGACATCACCGTCAAAGAGATCATGGTGCCGCGGCCCGATATCGTAGCAGTTGACATTGCCTTCCCTCCGGAGCAATTGATACACAAAGTGATCGAGGAGGGATATTCACGAATGCCGGTCTATCGGGGAACGCTCGACACGATCTCAGGCGTCATCTACACGAAGGATCTGTTAAGCCTCTTGGAGCACCGAAACCTCATCATTCTCGAAGACATTATCCGGCCGCCGTTGTTCGTCCCGGAGTCGAAGAAAATCAGCGAACTTCTCCGGGAATTCCAGGCTCACAAAGTACACATGGGTATCGTCGTCGATGAATTCGGCGGGACAGAGGGGTTGGTGACCATGGAAGATATCATTGAAGAGATTGTCGGCGAGATCCATGACGAATATGACGAAGTACAACGCGGGCCTGTGACCACATCCGGTGGAAAGACGTATGTCGAGGGGACGATCAAGGTCGGGCTCTTCAATGAACAGTTCCAGGCCGACATCCCCGAGACCGCAGACTACGAAACGCTCGCTGGATTTCTGCAAAAAGCCTCAGGCAGACTTCCGGAAACGAACGACGAGATTCGGTATGGCGATTTTGTATTCACGATCGTGAGTAAGACGGCCAGACGCATCCGCCAGGTGCGCGTAGCACGTCAACCCCGTACGGATGCGGAACAGGAACAAGTTTCGTGAATACACTGGTGAATATTCTCCGCAGCAAGCGGTTGGAGATCGACGAGCTGCGCAGGTCGAAACGCGTCGACGAATTGGAGCGGGCGGCGATTGAGGCGAGCTCCGTCCGGGGATTCGCCACGGCGTTGCGAAAGGGGTCGCGCACGATTATAGCCGAGATCAAGCGTGCTTCTCCATCCAGGGGGGTCATAGCCGATGACATATCCATCCCGGTGATAGCCCAAGAGTACGCTGCTGGCGGGGCGGCGGCGTTATCTGTCCTCACCGATTCCCCCTTCTTTGGCGGAAGTGATCAGGACCTGCGTGCAGCACGAGGGTCGTGTTCGCTCCCCGTTTTGCGGAAGGATTTTGTGCTGGACGAACGACAGGTTGTGGAATCGAGGGCGATGGGAGCGGATGCTATCCTGCTGATTGTGCGCATTCTCAACGATGCTGAATTGCACAGACTTTTTGAAGCTGCAAAGAAGTGGAGTATGGACATTTTGGTCGAAACGCATACGGAACAGGAGATCGAACGGGCTAACCGACTTGGGGCCTCGATCATTGGCATCAACAACAGGGACCTGGAGAGTTTTAAGGTGGATTTGAGCAAGGCGGAGCGAATGCGGTCGCTTATCAGGGTTGACGCGATAGCGGTGGCAGAAAGCGGCATTCGAAACA
>Ga0155966_1133_pt3 | contig 11612 bp, 4 predicted proteins | sample RifCSPlowO2_02_FD_107620 | JGI IMG/M metagenome (GOLD analysis project Ga0155966, IMG submission 107620) | Ignavibacteria bacterium RIFCSPLOWO2_02_FULL_55_14 | reverse complement strand
GAGTTTGAGCCGTTGAACGTGACATAGTCGACGGAATTGGGCGTGCTGTTACCGACAGTGATTGCAAATCCGGCTGGATCGGCTGGTACATTGAGGAAAACTAATGCGCCTCCAGCGAGAACAAAGGTCACGGTCTTGCCGGCATCAGGCTTGTCCACGGTCGGATCGATCTTGAGCGGGGCCGCTTCAGTGTAGGTTCCGGAGGCAATGGTGAAGGTGACATTGGCGCTGACGCCGCGGTCTGTCAGCGCACCGCAAGCAGCCGAAAACGTCTGGAAATTCGTGCCGCCTGCAGGCTGCGAGGCGTCAATCGTGTACGCTCCGGAGAGAGGGCCCGATTGACCAAGCGCTGCACCGGAAGAAACCACGATGCACAATATCGGGACGAGGAATCGACGAAATCTGCGCATAGGGACACACTGTGCCTTGGTGGTGTATGATTTCCTGTTCGTTCCTGGAACGGAATACGACATGATGCCCGAAAGATCGAAGATGTGCGTCGGACCTCCCGGGCATCATGGTCTTGCGTGATGCTACTTCAGAAGCATGAGCTTGTGCGTCTGCATGTTGCTGTTCTGCATCAGGCGATAAATGTACACGCCTGTGGCGAGCTTCGACGCATCCCACTGCGCCGTGTAATTGCCCGGCATCAGGTTCGCATTGACTAGCGTCGCGACCTGTTGTCCCAGGATGTTGTACACGGTGAGGCTCGTTACGCCTTCTTCAGGCACAGAATATTTTATCGTCGTCGTCGGGTTGAACGGGTTTGGAAAATTCTGTTCCAAACTGAACGTAAACGGCAGTTCCGGACCCTGTGCGATTCCGGTCGCCTGGTTCACCAACCCATCGACAGAACCGATGAAGACGCGCCGGATGAACACAGTCTGCCCGCCCTGTTTGTTGACGCGGAAATCAGACTGGCCGTTCTCGTTGCCGATGAACTTCGCATCGGGCAGGTAGAACGTGTGGAGTTTCCACTGGTTCGTTCCCATGACGAACGCGCTGGCATTCGGGTCCGCATACGCATCCAGGAAGCTGGAGTAATGCAATCCGATCGACGCCGATGCTGTCGTATCGTAGTATTCAATCGTCAGGAACAGTTCCGAGTGATTACCGTTGTAGATGACGGAATCAGCGACGTTGAAATACATGTAATTCGATGCCGGGTTTGTCGCCTGGCATTGGGAACCTCCGACAAACGCCGAGTCGCGTACGCCGTCGCTGGGTGCCGTGGAATTGATGTTATAGCCGGCCTGATTGCCCAGGTTCAGCCACAGGTCCTTGATCGCAACGCGGACTTGGTTGACGATCAGGTTGCTTTGTTCGCTGTGGATCCTGAAATCCGCTCCGCCATTCTGTTTGCTTTCGAACTTGGCATCGTTGATCTCAAAGATCTGCGTCTTCCACTCTTTCGTGTTCCCCACCGTGATCCACGGCGTGTCCTTGTAGTCAGCCGCAACGCCAACGAGAGTTGGGTCGGAGGAATTGTACTGCACTCTGAACTGGCTCCCGGCCACGGAGGCTGAATCGAGATATTCCACCGATACGAGCAGGCGGCGGTGCTGTTTGTCGGCAGACAGTATGGCGTCGCTCACATCGAAATACGCATAACCCTTCTCCAACTCGGCGCATTTCTTTTCATGGACATCCAACTGCTTCACTGCGCCGTCTGCCGAGGTCTTTTCGACCTGCGTCATGAAGTTCTCATAGTTCACAGGTCCGAAGTCCACCATCATGCCCTTGTCGGCGAGAGGAATCGGTACAAACCCCAGTTGACCCCAGAATTCGTCGTCGTCGCTATGCCCGCCGTACATCAACCGGCCGCTGAACGCGCCGACATTGTCGGCGTCGTTCACCATATAAGCGAACAGAGGGCTGAAGTTGTCGGGATTGTTGAGACTGTCCGGCTTCCAGGCAATTCCATCAGTCAGCAGAGAAAGCGGAATGGATGCCTCGAGAATGTATCCATCCGCAGTGGTGACGACAGATTTCGTGACCGAAACCGGCAGGGCCTCGCCCGTCTGACTCGTGCTGTGCTTCCAGAAGCCGAGGTCGGAGTTCGATGCGGGAAGAAAGATGAAATGCTCTCCCAGGACGAACGCCGGATCGTCTCTCATCGCGACGGGCTTGTTGTTGACGATCGTATGCCCAACGTCGAAGTAGAAGCCGAATCCGTCTTTCTGGTCCCAGCTTGCTCCGGAGACGTCAAGTACATTGTCTTTGACCTGAACGGCGAAATACAGCTTGGTGTTGTCCCAGCCGATTCTGATCATGCCAGTGAGGTCGTTCGGATCCCACGCCGCGGGGACGCCCGGATCGACCACCCCACCCGCCTCACCCGCTTCGACCACGGGAACATTGGCGCTGTTCAGAAGCCATGTGCGATAGAACTCGTCCGTCCTGAAGTTATTCGCGTCATACCTCATGAGCATGGTGTCATTCCGCGATTGCAGCCAATTCCAGTCGACCAGATTGCCGTCCATTGTTGGCGTATCCAGGAACTTGAACGCGGTATGATTCGCCAATCGTACGGTGCTGGGGAGAGGCCGTTTCGGAATCTTCATGATCATCAACCTGTTGACGAACAGCCCGGGATGGCCAAAGTGAATGCGCATATCACCCGAAGCGGCACCCAGATTATTGAAGAAGCCATTGTTAATCTCGAACGAATAGGTGCGCAGACAATTCCAGTTCCTGCCGTAGACGCTTTCAGTACTCAGGTTCTTGTTAATGGGGCTTGCGTCATACTGCACGCGCAAGTACTTGTTCGGGTCGGGGCCGTCGAGATATTCGAGGGTGATGAACACGTTGCTCCACGGTGCGGTCGCCCCGTTGATATATGCGTCGTCAATGTTCAAGTATGCGTATCCGCCTTTGGTTGGGTCGGCCCTGTCCGACGTCATGAGCGTCGTACCCAGCGTATCAACATACCGCATGAGACCGTCGCTGCCGGTGAGGTTGATCCGATTGATGCCATCCGCATCGTCGGTTTTTGAATTGTCGGGGTTTGTAATCTTTCCGAAATCAATGTACTTCTCAAAGGGTATCACCTTCACCGCGTTGACGAACATCGTCCCCACACACGTCAGCTTGATATCCGCTGAGTTTGCCAGGTCGTTGTTGAATTTTACATCGGCCATAAAGAAGCTGAACGACATCCATTTGCCCGTTCCGGCCGTTGTGATCACGTCGGGATGCGTCGTCGCACCGCCTTGGCCGCTGTATTGCAGCCCGATGGTCGTTGCGAGCGAGTCGTAATACTCGACGTTGATCAACGAATACGTACCGGCGGCGAAATTCATGAAATAATCGTCCGCGACGTCAAAGTGCATTGCGTTGCCGGCGGCGGCATTTTTCGCGCAATATTCGCCTTTGATCTTGATGACATCCTGAATGAGGCCGGTACCGCTGTTACCGACCACTTTCATATAGCGGCCCTGTGTCGTCTTCCCGAGGTCGATCGATACCCCTTGAGCGGCAACGATGCCGCTCGCCAATATCAAAAGTACCCCAAGGACACAAAGAGCTTGTAGGTGAGTTTTCATTACCAGACTCCTTTTGTCTTGATAAACGATTGGATCATGATGGAACGTAAATCCACGAGGATCTCTCCGACACGGCTGTTGGCGTTGTCATAACCCTCCTGCTGAATGATGTCTTGTGCTTGTGGATTAGAAAAGAATTCTGACCGCAAATTGATGGACGTTCCCCAGGTGCTCGAGCGTACCGTATGAGTAATCGCAACCGATACCGCTTTGAATCAACCCTATACCCATCGAAAGGCCCTCCTCACTTTCCTTCATGAACAGCGACTGATAGCCGGCGCGCAACGAGAGCGTCTCGAGGAACACATACTCGACCCCCACATTCGCGCTTTCCTCATTATTGTTGGGATGGAGGTAGTCGGCAGCGACCATCACCGTGTGTTCAGCCGACGCAATGAGGTCGTATGCCATCCCGAATCGGAACGACAATGGCAATGCCCATTCTTTCGTGCGGAGGTGCGATAGGACCGCGCCGTTGTTTCCCGCCATCGTCGGGTCCACATCGGTGGCTACGACGGCATCTATCCCCTGCATCTGGAGCTTGGAACCGAAATTCGTGATGGACATGCCGACTTTCATTCCCTGCATCGGCAACGAGTACAGGATCCCAAAATCTGCCGCGATGGCAGTCGCCTCCATATGCCAGATGCGCCGCTGGATGTATTTGAACGACCCGCCGAACGTGAACCGGTCGGTGAGCGTCTTTGCGTAGCTGACGCCGACCGCCAGGTCTGCGGCGTCAAATCTCCATCCAAGACCCTCCGGCTGTTCCACAGTCCTCACAAGCATTTCCGGGGTCGAGAGCGACGTGATCGACAGGCCGAACGTGCCTGCGCTTCCCGCTTTGAGCACAAGGGCCGCGTACATGAGGTCCATATCGGCTATCCAATCCATGTAGCTGAAAGAGACCTCGTTTTCGGTGAGCAGGTCCAGTCCGGCGACATTCCAATACATCGCCGTGGCGTCATTGGCGATCGCGGTAAAGGCCTTGCCCATGCCGACGGCGCGGGGACCGACGCCGAATTCCAGGAATGGTGCAGCCGTCGTTCCTCGCTTGGAGATGGGATCTCCGCCCGAAGCGCTCCCCACGATCAAGAGGGACAGGAGAGGCAGGACATGCACAGTGCGTTTCATGGTCGTGCTCCACATGTGTGCGGATTTCTCCACTCCGCACCGATGCTCAATTCAGTTGATGATCGCAAACGTTCCTATTTTTGTGCCGATGTCCCCGGCCTGGATGTAGTACACGTAAATCCCAAACGCCACCTCCAACCCTTCACTCGTCGTCAGGTCCCAGGTTTCCGAGCCGTCCGCTATATTGCCGGAATGATCGATCTTCCTGATCAGCACGCCGTTCTGCGTGTAGATGCTGATCGTACACACCGACGGGAGGTGAATGAACGAAACCTTCCGCTCTCCGCGTCCCGGCATCGATGATCCCTGTTCCCACGACGCAGTGAGGAGATAGGGATTCGGAACCACGGCGACCTTTGCCAGGGCGGTAGACTGATCCGTGCGAATCGTCTTGCTTGAGGTGGTCCGGAAGTACAGCGTGTCGCTTGTGCTGAACGGGATCGGTGAGACAAATTCGTAGACGTCTCCGCCCGTGGGCAGGATGGTTTCCGGAAAAACGACCTGGTTCAACCTCCAGACCCACCGGCATGTGCCGTCAGCCTTCCGCAAACCTATATACAGCGGGTCGTTCTTGTCCCAAAAGCCTTTTCTGGACACCAGCGTTTGATACAGATAGAACGGCACCAATTCTCCGGTCGCAACGTCGACGATGCGGAACCGGGTATTCACCGTGGCGCTGCTCGCGCCCATCGATGCATAGCCCTTCCCGGAAATCGTGTCCGTGATCTCGATCCGAAACGAGATGGGATATGTGTACGCCGTCGTATCGGTGTACGACACGTCGACATTCGCCGTGGTCTTGGAACCGGACTGCCAACCTGATCGCTGCCGAATCGCCAGTATCGTCGGCGTTGGGTTGGTAAAGTTCAGCGCCAGGCCCGAAACGACATTGCTAGTCCAGGATGAGTCGTACCTCTGCCAGTCATAGGTGGTCATTTTGCTGAGGGAATCCACAACGAGCCGCTTGAGCGGAATGGCCGCATGCTGCATCTCCTGGAGGGGAGAGTTGATCGTGGTATCCCGGAGAGAGAAGTTTGTGGCATAAGGAATGCCGATCCCATTCTCCACGCCGGGTGTGGTCCCGAAGGTCAGCTCAAACACGTGATTGTCGGGTAGTTGGTCCGCGTCGACGACTGTGGTCGTGATCGTTCCGGTGGCCCCGCCGGATGCATGGTAGAACGATGATTCGTCGACTTTGCCGGCGACGTAATTTGACGCCGGCGCGTTCGGAGTCACAACAACGGCGTTGAACGATAATCCCACGAGTTCGCCGTATTCAACGGTGATGTTGTAGGGACTTTCATACGGAGTCATCGGTATGAGATTGCGGTCGTCCATCCCCGCATAATATCCTTTGTCGTACGACACGACGACATAGTAATAGGTGACTCCATTGACTACATTTTCGTCTTCAAAGTAATGCTGAAGACCGGTGTCATCTCCCATGTTGTAGTGTATGCCCGTGCTGTACTGGTCGCCCAGTTCGGATCCAAGAGCGACCGGATGGATGCCTTTGACTCCGTCGTTGAGGTCGAACTGTGCGATCGGCTGTTTGTAAGTCAGGCTTCCGTAAGCGTCGGTAATCTTGTCCGCTTCAGAGAGTTGGGGATTCGTCCCGCGATAGATGCGATACCCTTCGAAATCCTTGCCGTATAACGGGTCGCGTGAGCGCTCGGCGATGTCGTCCCAATAGAGCGTCACTTTCTTGTCGCCTGCGACGGCTTTCACTGTCGGCGGGGTCGGCGGGCTCGCAAATCGGTAGTCGTTGTCGTAGATCCGCTGCGATGTCAGCGCATTCCGCATGATCTCGACAAGGTCATTACCGAAGAGCCAGCACACCGAAAATCGTTCGGTCTTCCCTTTTTGCATATCGAACGGCCCTGAGGCGAACACCCAGCAATTGTTCTCATTCTGCGCCGGCGTCTGAAATTGACCGGAGGTGATGTAGTTCCAAACGGCTTCATCGTTCGAGATTTGCAGCGTCCCGTACACGGGTGCGCAAAATGACGTCAAACCGATCTGGTCGGACTCATCGTTGTCCGTCTTTCCGAAATTCGGCTCACCCTGATCCGGTTGGCCGTTTCCTTCGGTTCCGTCCTGATCGGGCTCATCATACTTCGGGTCAAGGATCCCGATCCCGTCGGCGCCGACGTCGTCCACCTCTCTTTGCCAATCGCCGTCCTCGTCGCCGCTCCAATGCCACTTGGGAACGTCATACATGCCCACGGACCCGAAGACCCAGGTTCCTGCGGAGTTATCCCTGGTTTCATCAAGAAGGCCGTCGTTGTCGTTGTCAACCCCGTCGCCGCCAATGCCCGGACTTTCGAGATATTTCCACCCAATGTATCCCGGCAGGATGTTCCTGTACGTCGACCAGCGTGAATCTCTCCCGTTGTCGTAGTCCCAGGCGAACACCATGTTTTCCTGGTTGTTGTACCCGGACATGTCGTCGATGTCCCCTTCACCCCCGGGATGCGTATCGGCAAACGCCCCGAAGTAAATCGGAGTCGAGGTCCTGTCAAAGCTGTTGTCGGAGGCGTTCGAAACCTGGAAATGGATGAAGACTTGGTCTTCTGCCAGCGGATGCGACCATTGGAACAACCGCGTTTCCACCTGCAATCCCAGGCCGCGGCGCGTGCTGTCATTCGCGAACGGATAGTACGGGAACTCCGCGTTGTAGGAGTCATCGATGACATACACCGCTTCCTGATCGGCGGTGAACTGATCCTTGCCGAAGTAGCCGTTCCAGTGGCCGTCCCACGACGCATCCTTGCCGGGCCACGTTGAAGGCCAGGTCGTAGCGTCTGTGCTGGTGGCAATCGTTGATGTCGTGTCCGTGCGGAGCGTCAACGGGTTCACGTAGCGGCGGCGAGGGTTGAAATAACCGGGAAGTGGATTCCACCAGTACTCCGTCCTGCCGTCGGGAGATATGTCCTTGTTGCTGCCGTAGGATTCGCTGACGATATGCAGAATTTGTCCTTGCGTTCCCCGAACCTCCGCACCCACCAGGATGGACATTTCAGACACATGACCGTGTCCGGAACCGATGGGCCATGCGCCGGACACCGTGCCGTTCTGCGGTTCGCCGAACGTCCCCTTGTTGAAAACGATCGATTCCACTTTGTTCCGGTTCACGATGAGCGACCGGCGATACAGCTTGTTGCCGACATGCGGGTCGATGTAGACCGCGTCGGATGTCTGTGCCACAATGGATTGTCCAATCAAAGCTGTAAGCACGATGTGGCAGGCGAGATGATCCAGTCGAATTCTTTTCATACTGTTTTCCGTTGCATTGGCCATCTTGTCGTTCGAGCAATCCATGAGTTCAAAACCGCGCCTCGTTCCTTCTCCGCACTCCTACAGTCCGATCTCGATGACGACCCTCACCAGCCGGGGCCGGGGCTGGCTGCCGGGATTGAACCTGTACTCATAGAGTGAATTGAGGACGGCACGCGTTTCATGCGAGGCGAGGTCGGTCGAAGAGAGTTCCGGCCGAAGGTCGATGCGCTCCGCATCGAACACATTGTAGACCGACACGATAAGCGTCGGCGTGACCCAGAAAAACGGCAATCGCTGGTAGAACGTGACGTCCATGTTGAATTCGGCGCGCCTGCGCCCCTGGTTCATGAGCTGGATGTTCCGTTGCTGGTCGAACGTCGTCACAGGGTTGTACGGTGTGCCGGTCGCATAGTGGCTGATGGATTTCAGTCCCCACGATTCGCCCTCGACGGCGAACATTGCGTTCAGCACATTTCGCTGGTCCCAGTTGAGCGGGACGAGCGATTTGGTGGATTCATCCCTGTTTTGCGCGTCGAGAAACGCCTGTCGCGGGTCGGAACCGTTACCTTCCGCGATTTGGTAGGTGTAATCGATGTTGGAGCTGAACAACCCCGTCTTCAGGATGTCGAGCGAAACGGTAATGCCCCACGCAACGCCGTAGTCCTTGTTGGAATACTGTCCGTACTGGTCGAGGTCGAATGTTTGGTACAGCGTCGTCCCCGCCAAATTCCTGATGTCCTTGTAGAAACAGGTAACATCCAGGACAAGATTCGAAGCGATGCGTTGCTGCAGGCCTATTTCATAAGTGACCGTTCGTTGCGCGTCGAGGTCCGCGTTGCCCAAGAACGACTGATATCGGCCGGTAACCTCGAATTCCGGGTTCTCGTACATCCGGTCGTATTCGGGCATCTGAAAGAAGTGGCCGTACGAAGCGTGAATGTTGCCGTCCTCTGAGATCGGGAATGCCAGGCCCAACCGGGGGCTCACCTGCATCTTCGGCGTTGCCTCACGATAGGCCGTCGATTCGTCATACAGAGCGTGACTTAGCGTATCGTCGTTATGCGGGTCGATCATGAACCGGGGAACCCTGCTGCGGGGGTCGAAATAGTCGAATCGCACTCCCGCGTTGACAATCAGGTCCTCCACTTCGATCTTATCTTGAATGTAGAAGGCGCCTTCGATCGGGTACTTGTGGAAGAAATTGTGGGAAGAGGAACGGATGTCCGGAATCGTCAGCTGCCAGCCCGATTGCTCATTCTTGACCACGGAGAAAGTCTCTTCCCGGATGTCGAGCAACCGTCCCTCCGCCCCGGCTTTGATCATGTTGTACCTGTCCACCTGACTGGTGATCTCGTACTTCAGCGCCGCTGTTGCGCTCAGTCGGTCGAGAAACCGTGGGTCCACACCTCCGACCACAAAGACATTCTCCAGCGACGATTGCGCCAATGGGTGTATGCCCACATCATACAGCGAGTCGTAGGGGTTGTCCCGCACATGCTCTTCACGCTTGTACGTCTCGTACGAAAACTTCAACTCGTGGAAGGTTGACTGACTGAGGGTATGGGTGAGGACGACCAGATGATTAAAACTCAGGGAGAAGAGATTTCTCGTGTAATCGGGCGTGTACCGATATGCGTGCGAATAATTCTTGTTCTTCGACTGGTCCACCATCAGACTGTAGATCACGTTCAGTTCGTTCAAAGGGCGGTACGAGATTTTCGCCATTCCCGAAATCGTTTCCGACGGATTCATCGGAACGAACGAGCTGTCTCCGGACCGCTGGACGATCCAATTGGGGGGATTGTTGAAGTTGGCGGTGTCAGACGGAAGGTAGATCCGGCGGCCATACAGCCAGTTCTCATCCTTCCGGAAGCGTCCCGACACGCGATAGTTCAACTTTTCGCCGAGCAGGTCCAACGGGCCGCCCAATGATGCCTCAAGATACTTCTGATTCAGAAGGTCGAACTTGTCCAGATGCGGGAATACCTCATGTCTCGGTGATGCAAATCCACCGCCGCCGGCGGTAACGTTGAACGCCGTTTGTTCTCCCCCGTCTTTCGTGATGATATTGATGATGCCCGAGAGGGCCCGTCCATACTCCGCGTTGAACGTTCCGCTGATAACCTGCAACTCCTGCACATTGTCGTTCTGGATATTGCCGAACGCATTGTCTCCGTTGAATGGGTTCGACACCGGCATTCCGTCGACGTAGTACTGCACTTCCGATTCGCGTCCGCCGCGCATGTGGATGTTTCCGGCTGCATCCGTGGTCACGCCCGCCTGCAACTGAAGAATGTCGCCCACGTTTTGTACCGGAAGATTGGCAATATCCTGTGCGCCGATATTCTCTACCGTTGAGGTTAGGTCGCGCACGATCGCCTCGCGCACAGCAACGATGACAACCGCTTCCATATCGACCGCCGCCGCCGACAAAGCAACATCCACAGTCGTCGTTCTGTCGACGCCTACCGACACTTGTCGAGTGATGACCGATTGATACCCGATGCAGGAAACGCGGATATCGTACACGCCCGGCGGCACTTTGAGGATTGAGTAATGCCCGTTCTCATCCGATGAACCGCCGATCGTCGTTGCAAGCACCAGAATGTTCGCACCGAAGATCGGTTCCTTCGTGGCCGCATCGATCACTCTGCCGGAGATCTTCCCCGTCGTGCCGGCGAAAACTGAGGATGAGATTGCACACACGAGCAGAACGAGGAGAATGCGTTTTATCTTCATTACGGTGCTCCTCGAGGAGGTCAAAGTGAATCGTAACTCTTTCGTCGAACAAAAATCTGTATATATACAATATCAGGCAAGTACTTTTAATGAGAATCGACCGAAGTAGGACGCATTCTCGCGACTCGTTGTCTCGTCCTCTGTGAAAACAAAAATCGGAACGACGACTATTTTCCCTTCATCGATGCTGCGGGCGCGCACTGTCGTACGAAATCTCGTTGTGGATGAAACCAGGAAGCACATGGTGCGCATGGGTAGACGCATGGTGAAATGCACTGCGTGACCGCTCTGCAGTGAGAATCAGTGTGTCTCACGCCCGAACTTACCTCTTGCGGAATGCAAGATTCTTATCGTTTTTGAGAACTGTAGACCTCTTGAAGAGAACGCACGCGTGACAAAGACAGCAGATTTCGCAGACGAGCAATCCGCCGACAAGGTCCGCGCCACCATCGACTCGCTCTATTCCAGCGAGTCGCGCCGGATCCTCGCTACACTTATTCGTCTGCTCGGTGACTTTGACGTTGCCGAGGATGCGCTGCATGACGCTTTTGCCGCCGCCGCTGAACAATGGCCGAAGGAAGGAATTCCAACAAACCCGCGGGCGTGGCTGGTGTCTACGGGACGATTCCGCGCGATCGACGACATGCGGCGCAGGTCCCGGTTTGACTCCTCGCTCGAGCATGTGGCAGACAAGCTACAGGCGGAAACGCCCGACCCGGCGGATATACTCGATGAGAGCGTTGAAGACGATCGATTGCGTTTGATCTTCACATGCTGTCACCCGGCACTCGCTCCCGACGCTCGCGTTGCGCTGACACTCCGCGAAGTGTGCGGTCTTACCACCGAAGAGATCGCACGGGCGTTTCTCACCGCGCCTTCCACGCTCGCACAGCGAATCGTGCGCGCCAAGGCGAA
>Ga0155966_1122_pt2 | contig 11625 bp, 10 predicted proteins | sample RifCSPlowO2_02_FD_107620 | JGI IMG/M metagenome (GOLD analysis project Ga0155966, IMG submission 107620) | Ignavibacteria bacterium RIFCSPLOWO2_02_FULL_55_14 | reverse complement strand
CAACCCGAAGTCTTATCTACATCCTGATGCGCAAAGGTGAAGAGAAGTGTACTTTGCAGCAATGTGTGACAACACAAGTCCACCTATTGCAGCATGAGGAAGCCGGTATGACTTGCCCGCAAGTGAGAACGGCACGTAATAACGAGAGGTGGATATGACCACACCTGCGAGAGCAATGAAGGTCTGTATCATCGGCGCATCGGGTAAGCTCGGTCAGTACATGGTGCAACACGCGCTCGATCGGGGCTATGAAGTGGTTGGCGTGTGCCGTGAGCAGAGCGTCGGGAAGCTCGACGCGTTCAAGGGGCGCATTACAATCATTCCGGGGAGGACGAACGACCGAGCGGTTATCAAGAAGGCGGTCGCGGGTTGCGATGGGGTACTCACGGTGTTGGTCCCATGGGGGGTCCACCAGTACTCATCGGGAACAGTTCAGGCTGTGCTCGACTATGCAGATCCAGGCGCACGGCTCGTGTTCTCGTGCGGGTGGCACATTACCCGCGACGGCAAGGACGTGTACTCGCGGACCTTCACGTGGTTCGTAGGCGTGTTTGCCTGGCTTGGGCGGCTTCTTCGCGCCGTGGATATCAGCGATCAAGTGGAGGCGTGCCGGCGGATATTTGCGAGTAACGCTCGGTGGACCGTCGTGCGCGGAAGCAGCCTCGAAGAGGGCGAGAGCCAGGGCCTGCCCGTCTGGAGTCAGCACGTGGGCGACCCAATCCTGAAAAGCGATATCACGCGCCGCGTGGACTTTGCCCTTTTCATGGTAGCGGCCCTCGAGAATGACGAGCTGATCCACGAGGCCCCGGCAATAGTCGGCTGCCAGACACCCTCTGCGCTTGCAGCTAGGCCCGCATTGCTCTAACTTTCAGCCGTAACGTTGCTTCGTTGTGACAGCATGCTTTGGAGGTTACTATGGCTCAATTTATCTGCAAGATCGGCAACCGGAACATTGACCCGACACAGCTTGCTGATTCTCCGCTCAAAACGTCGTTCGAAAAGATGAGATCCCGCCTGGATCGCGAGATTGGATCGTTCACCTGCACGAGACATAAGCGCGGCCCGTTAGTAACGTTGAATGCAGAACGGGACGAGGCAGTGATGGCCGGATTCGGAAGCTGTTGCGACGAGCTGAACGATCGGGTCTTGTCTGCAATGAACCGGCTTGGATTCGACACCGGCTCTTGGTCGCACAAGACAACGGTCAAGTATACGACCACATAATCCCCCATAACCCGTCGGTTTAACCTTGACGAGTCCGGGCCTGCAATGCAACGACATTCAAACACGTGAGGAAACGCATCATGATGCAGTCTAAGCTCAGCAGGAGTGCGCTTTGCTTCCCAGCCCTTTTTCTGGTCTTAGCATGGCTGTCGATGCAGATGGCAGCCCAAGACGCCCATAAGACGTGGCGCCTCGACTACTTCCACACCGGCGGACCGGGACTCGAAGCGTTTAGCCTCGACCGCGTCGTCGTAGAGCCGCTGGCATGGCCTGGGCATCCCTCCGGGAATATCGAGCCGCGCGAAACCGGGGTTTACCGGTTCGAGATCCGTGACACGTCGAATCACCTGCTCCTTTTCTCCCGCGGCTACAGTTCGATTTTTGGCGAATGGACGTCGACCTTAGAAGCGGGCGACTTCAATCGGACGTTCCATGAATCGCTCCGATTTCCCGCCCCGGCCGGTCCGGTTGAAGTCGTCATCAACAAACGGGATCCCAAAGGAATATTCCATCAGGTCTGGCGTACCGTCGTCGATCCGAAAAGCATATTCATCGACCGTGCCTCGCCACCGAAACAGGCGGTCGTCGAAATCGAGCGCAACGGTGATCCTTCGGAGAAAGTCGACATTCTTCTGTTGGGGGACGGATACACGGCAAAAGAACGAGGGAAGTTCGTCAAGGATGCCCGGCGATTGACGGAAACGCTTTTTCGGACTGAGCCGTTCAAGAGCCGGCGAAAAGATATCAATGTTTGGGCACTATGTCCCCCCTCCGCTGAATCCGGGGTCTCGCGTCCCTCCACCGGCGTGTATCGGACAACGCCAATCGGCGCCACGTACGACGTCTTCGGGTCCGAACGATATGTGCTGACCATGGAGAACCGGGCGATGCGCGAGATCGCCTGCTGGGCGCCGTATGAGTTCGTGGAGATTCTCGTCAACAACGAGACCTACGGCGGAGGCGGCATCTATAATCTATTCTCGACTGTCGCCGCGGGCAACGATTGGGCGAACTACATTTTCGTCCACGAATTTGGACATCATATGGCGGGACTTGCCGACGAGTACTACACTTCGCCGGTCGCGTATCAGCCTCCGTCGGAGATCGTCGAGCCGTGGGAGCCCAACGTGACGGCGACAACCGAGAGGGGCATGATCAAATGGAAGGATCTCATCGGGGCAACGACGCCGCTCCCGACACCGTGGCCGAAGGAAGAGTTCGAGACTTTTTCACGGGGAATTCAGGAACGCCGGCGCCAGATCCGGGCGGAGCGAAGGCCCGAATCGGTCATGTCAGCCTTGTTTCGCGAGGAGCAGGAGCATGAAATGAAGTTGTTCGGTGCAGCTCCCTTTGCAAGCGCCATCGGGGCGTTTCAGGGAGCGAACTATGACGCCAAGGCGTTTTATCGGCCGCAGGTCGATTGCATCATGTTTACGAGAAATGAAGTGCCGTTTTGCGCGGCCTGCAACAGGGCATTGAGTGAAGTGATGGACTGGGTAACTGGGAAAAAGGCGAGGTAGTTCGAATCGGTTACTGGATTTGCGTTGGCAAAGCGGATGGCGCCGAGCGTGCCTTACTACATATCCTTCGCAGGTCGACTCTTTGCGTACTTCCTGAGCGCCTGCATCACCGATCGCATGTCTTTGGGCAGCGGCGCTTCCAACGTCATTTCTTCACCACTTGCAGGATGCCGAAACGTGAGCAAGTACGCGTGCAGTGCGGTTCGTTCCAGCAGTGGTTTCTCCGGCTCTTCCCTCTCCTTGTATCCGCGTTTGATGGCCGAAAGCTTGAATGGGACTCCATCGCCGTACATGCCGTCCCCCACGATCGGCATGCCCGACTGAGCCAAATGGACACGGATCTGGTGCGTTCGGCCCGTCTTCGGCCTTGCCTCCACCGAGACAAATCCGTCAAACCGTTCAAGAACACGATACGACGTAATCGAATCCTTACCGTTCTTCATGTCGGGACGCATTTTCCCCCGCACGTGGGAATGTTCGGACAATGGCATATCGATGATTCCTTCGTCCGCCTCCGCTTCGCCCTTGCAGACCGCATGGTAGACCTTGGACGTTGACCGCGCTTCAAATTGGGCGTTCAGCGATGCATGCGCGTCCTTCGTTTTCGCGAGTACGATCACTCCGCTCGTTTCCCGATCCAGCCGATGGACGACATACATCTCCGGCTCGGCCGACGTCAGAAGTCCGATCAGGTTCGCTTTGGCTTCGTCGTATCTGTCGGGCAGTACGAGAAGCCCCGAGGGCTTGTTGAGCGCGAGGATGTGGCCGTCTTCGATCAGAACCCCGACGCCCAGCGAGCGAAGTTGATACGCGGTGAGCCGTTGCATGGGGACAAGATACGGCTTTTTTCGAGTGCGTTGAATGTCGATGCGTATTCGTGTATATTCGTGGGCCGCAGGAAAACAAAAAGGATTCCACGAATGGACACGAATGTCCTTGCGGGGCGTTGAGCACGAAGAAACACGAATGCAATCCTGACATCTTGAAATTCTGCTATCGATTCTCAACCTAGTCCTATGCCTCCCGACAAAGACCTCCAATCGCTTCAAGAAGCCCGTGACCTCGTGGAGCGGGCAAAAGAGGCACAGAAGGCATTCCGCTTGTTCACGCAGGATCAGGTGGACGCTGTCGTCAAGGCAATGGTCGACGCGGGCTTCTCGGCCGCCGAGCGGCTTGGACGGCTTGCCCACGAAGAAACGGGATTCGGTAAACCGGAAGATAAACGGAAGAAGAACGAATTCGCCACGAAACGGGTGTGGGAGTCGATCAAAGACCTGAAGACGGTCGGCGTTATCAACGAAGACAAAGAGAAGCGCATCATCGAGATTGCCGAACCGATGGGAGTCGTGGCCGCGTTGATTCCCTCCACCAACCCGACCTCGACAGTGATGTTCAAGGCGATCATTTCTGTGAAGGGGAGGAACGGTTTTGTCGCCAGCCCGCATCCCCGTGCCGCCAAGTGTACTTGCGAAGCGGCGCACGTGGTGGCACAGGCTGCAGAAGCCGCGGGGGCCCCGCCGGGGCTTGTCAACTGCATGTCCATCCCGACGGTCGAGGGGACGAACGAGCTGATGCGGCACAAGAAGACCGCGGTCATCCTGGCGACCGGCTCAAACCCGATGGTCCGGGCGGCATACAGCGCCGGCAAGCCTGCCTACGGCGTCGGATCGGGCAACGTGCCGTCGTTCATTGAACGAACGGCGAACGTGCCGAAAGCGGTCGCCGATATCGTCTCCGGGAAGGTGTTCGATTGGGGCGTGTTGTGTTCAGCGGAATCGGGAGTCATCGTCGATGCTCCGATCAAAGAGCAAGCGATCGCGGAATTCAAGAAGCGAAAAGCGTATTTCCTTTCGCCGCACGAGACCGAGCGGTTGAGTACGACAATGTTCGATCCACGAGGCGCAATCAATCCCGACGTCGTCGGAAAGCCGCCGCAATTCATCGCCAAAAAGGCCGGATTCGAGGTCCCTTCTGATACTTCGTGCCTGATCGCCGAAGTACCCAACATTGGAAAAGAATACCCGCTTTCCCGCGAAAAACTCTCGCCAGTCCTCTCGATGGTCACGGTCAACGGCTGGCGCGAGGGTTGCGAACGATGCATCCAGATGCTCGAATTCGGGGGCATTGGACATTCGATGGTGATCCATTCGTCCGACTCCGAGGTGATCTTGAAGTTCGGACTCGAAAAGCCGGCGTTCCGCATCCTGGTGAATACGCAGGCGGCGCTTGGGGCAGTCGGGTACACGAATGAGCTCCTCCCCTCGATGACTCTTGGACCGGGAACGTTTGGCGGCTCTATCGTTTCCGAAAACGTCTCCGCAAAGCACCTCATCAACATCAAACGACTTGCGTTCGAGACGCGGCCGATCAATCCGCCTGAGCAGTTCCTTGGCAAGAACGTCCACACGCAAGCCAAAGGAGTTCCATCAACACACGCCCGCGCCATCGCACCAACGGGCAAATCGTGGCTCGATGAGATCGACGAACGCATCCGACTCAAGGCGGGGAACGCCCCTGTCGCTGCTTCACCTTCTACGAGCGCTCCGGCGCAGTCACCGGCTCCAACCGTCCCTGCTCCGGCCACAACTACGTATGGCACGGGGATCACGGAAGAGCAGGTTCAGAAGATTCTGAAGGACTTTGGGATGTCGAAAAGCGGGAAGACGTGAGAAGTAAATTGTGAGATGTGAATCGACATCGGAATGATCTCTCGCCTCCGGCCACTTCCTCCATCCTTCTACCTCCGCCCCGTTTTGCAGGTTGCCCCCTCGCTTCTTGGAAAACTTCTTGTTCGCCGCATCGGCCGGAAGATCCTTATCGGACGCATTGTTGAGGTCGAAGCGTATCGGCAGGACGATCCAGCCTCACATTCCTACAAAGGAAGGACTCAGCGGAACGAAGTGATGTTCCGCGCGGGGGGACTTTTGTATGTGTATTTCACGTATGGAATGCATTTCTGCACGAATGTTGTCACCGGTCCGGAAGGGCGGGCTGAGGCGGTGTTGCTGAGAGCCGTTGAACCCTTGCTGGGAATCGAGGAAATGGCGATTCGGCGGTATGGACGTCGGGCTGTTCGCTCACAGAAAGAATTGCTGCAGCTCGCAAGCGGACCAGCCCGGCTCTGTCAGGCGTTTGACATTGGGAGGAAGGAAAACGGTGTAACTTTGGAAGGACCGGATATCTTTATCGCTGACGATGGCAGACCTTCACCCCGGAAGATCAGGTCCCGGCGAATTGGCATTACGAATGGGAAAGAGAAGTTGTGGAGGTGGATTGTGAATCAGAGCGAGTGGATATCGAGGCCCCAGACAGCAAGGTCGGAGAAGAGCTAAGATGAAAGATTAAAGAGTCTCCACGAAGAACACGAAGAGTGAAGGGAAGGCAATGATGGTTAAGGGTTTATTGGTCAAAAACTCTCGCGTTCTTCTGCGGCTAATGCTTCTTCACACGCCCTCCTTTGTTCTTTATTCTTACTCCTTTTTCCTCTTCTCCCGGCCTCTCCCCCAAAGTTGCATTGAGAAACGCCCCAGTATACGATCTCGCGTTGAGTGCCACGTCTTCCGGAGTCCCCACCGCGACGATCTGTCCCCCTTTGTCCCCTCCTTCGGGTCCGAGATCGACGATCCAGTCGGACGTCTTGATGACGTCGAGATTGTGCTCGATGACGATGACCGTGTTCCCCTTGTCGACAAGCTTGTTGAGGACGTCCAAGAGCATCCGGATGTCTTCGAAGTGGAGGCCCGTCGTCGGCTCATCGAGGATGTAGAGCGTTTTCCCCGTCCCAACTTTTGTCAGTTCCGTCGCGAGTTTCACCCGTTGCGCCTCCCCCCCTGACAACGTCGTCGCCTGCTGTCCAAGCCGTATGTAGCCCAGTCCCACGTCGAGCAATGTTTTTACGTGCCTGTGGATGCGCGGGAGGTCCTGGAACAATGCCGAGGACTCTTCCACGGTCATATCGAGAACGTCGGCGATCGACTTTCCTTTGAAGCGGACTTCGAGCGTTTCCCGGTTATAACGCTTGCCGTTGCACACATCGCACAGCACGTACACGTCGGGCAGAAAATTCATTTCAATCTTCTTCACGCCGTCCCCTTCGCAATTCTCACACCGTCCACCCTTCACGTTGAACGAGAACCGTCCCGCCTTGTAACCGCGGATAGCCGACTCGGGAAGCTGCGTAAAGAGGTCCCGAATGAGCGTGAATACGCCGGTGTACGTCGCCGGATTGGACCGGGGCGTTCGTCCGATCGGCGTTTGATCGATATCGATCACTTTGTCGATGTGCTTGAGGCCGTCGATCGATGCGAACGGGAGCGGCACAACGCGAGATTCATAAAGTTCGCGGGAGAGGATCGGATACAGCGTTTCGTTGATGAGCGTCGATTTCCCCGAGCCGCTGACGCCGGTAATGCACACAAGCGTGCCCAGCGGCAGTTTCAAGTCCACTTTCTGCAGGTTATTGCCCTGAGCCCCTTTTAGGGTCAGGTATTTTCCAGAGCCCGTGCGCCGGTCGTCCGGAATGGGAATCGACCTGGAGCCCCGTAAGTACTCCGCAGTAAGGGAGTCCGGAAATCCGTTCCCTCCGGCATTCGTTACTCTGTTGACCCGCTTCATCTTCCCCGAGTTTTCCAGCAGGTCCTCCACAGTTCCCGACGTCACAACGTGTCCGCCATGCTCTCCTGCTCCCGGGCCAAGGTCGACGACGTAGTCCGCGCTCTCGATCATCTCCTTGTCATGCTCGACGACGATCACCGTGTTGCCAAGGTCTCGCAGCGATTTGAGCGACTTGATGAGCTTGATATTGTCCCGTTGATGCAGGCCGATGCTCGGCTCGTCCAGAATGTAGAGCACGCCGACAAGCTGCGTGCCGATCTGCGTTGCCAGTCGAATGCGCTGACCTTCGCCGCCGGAGAGGCTTCGGGCCGAGCGTTCGAGCGACAGGTATTCCAACCCGACATTCAAAAGGAAATCGAGCCTCTGGACGATCTCTTTGAGCACTTGCCGGGCGATTTCCGTCTGCCGCGGCGTCAGCGTTATGTGGCCGAACAGATCGCGCGCATCGAAGATTGATTTCCGGACCACGTCGTGGATGTTCCATCGTTCTCCGGTCGCGGCATCTACAAGCCGGACGGCGAGACTTTCCTTGCGCAATCGTCCGCCGCCGCATTCTTTGCATACGCTCGTCGTCATGAACGATTCGACCCAGTCCCGGATCTGATTCGACGTTGTTTCGTTGTAATATCGCTTGAGCATCGACATCAAACCTTCGAACCGGTGTTTGTACGTCACGCTCCGGCCCGAAGCCTGCGCATACTCCACGTCCAGCTTTTCCTTCCCCGTGCCGTTGAGGAGCGCCTCTTTCGCGGCGGCGGTGATCTTGTTGAGCGGCGTGTCAAAGTCGAACCCGTAGCGATCGCCGACGGCTTTCAATTGGCTGAACATCCACGTCGGGCGGGGCTTGCCGAAGGGAGCGATGCTTTCCTGATTGATCGACCGCTTTTCGTCCGGAATGATAAGGCGCAGGTCGAATGCCTTGAGTTCGCCAAGCCCCTCGCATGCGGGACAGTAGCCGGAAGGCGTATTGAACGAGAACGAATTCGGCGCGGTCTCTTCGTACGAGAGACCGCAGAAATGGCAGGCGTATTTCTGGCTGAAGAGGTGATCCTTGGTGCCGTCATCGACAACGACCATCCCCTCTCCCATGCGCAGCGCCAACTCCACGGAATCGGCGATGCGCGACCGGAGATTCTTCTTCAAGATGATCCGGTCGACCACAACTTCAATGGTGTGGACTTTGTACCGGTCGACCTTCATTCCCTTCACAATCTCACGGTACTCGCCATCCACGCGGACGCGAACGTATCCGTCCTTTTGGATCTGCTCGAACAGCTCCCGGTAATGTCCCTTTCTACCCTTGACGACAGGCGCCAAAACCTGGATTTTGCTGCCGGCGGGAAAACCGGTGACAGCGTCGATGATCTGGTCTACGCTTTGCCGTTCCACTTTCCGTCCGCAGTTCGTGCAGAATTGAACGCCGACGCGGGCAAATAACAGGCGGAGGTAATCGTAGATCTCCGTCACCGTTCCAACGGTCGACCGCGGATTGCTGCTCACGGTCTTTTGTTCGATGGAAATCGAAGGACTGAGACCGCCGATGAAGTCGACATCGGGCCGTTCCATCACGCCCAAAAATTGTCGCGCGTAAGCGGAAAGGCTCTCTACGTAGCGGCGCTGGCCTTCCGCGTAGATGGTGTCGAAAGCGAGGGACGATTTCCCCGAGCCGGAGAGTCCCGTAATGACCGTCAACGCGTCCCGCGGTATTTCGACGTCGATGTTCTTGAGATTGTGTACGCGGGCTCCGCGGACGATGAGGGAGTTATCGGGCATGGAGTGGGGAGATAAAACCTGGGAAGAAGAATGAAACGCCAAGGAGCCAAGAATGCCAAGGACGCCAAGAAAGATTTCGCACTAAACAAATTTCACAAAGCTCTTGGCGCCCTTGGCGTGTTGCGGTCTTCCCGAGACCTTGGCGTCTTGGCGGTTCTTTCTAATGCAACCTTGACCTAAGATGCAGGTACTCCATCAACGACTTGTCAAACGTCGTCGACGTGTCGAGGAGAACGTAATCGATGGCATGTTCCCGGCATTCTCGCTGGTAGGTATCGATGAACTCCTGCATCGCCTGCTTGTAGGACGAGCGAATGTGCCACGGTTGCGTCACCATTTCTTCTCGGGTTTCCAGGTCCCGGAAGACCGCGTCCGCTTCGAATGCGAACGATCGCTCAAGCGGGTCGAGCACATGCATGACCACCAGCTCATTCCCCTTGTGGCGAAAATGTTTAAACGCGGTCGTTACGCTCTTCGGGTCGTCGAACAGGTCGCTCAGGATGATCACAAGTCCGCGACGTTTGAGCGACTCCGCCACGCTGTTCAGGGCGGCCGCTGTGCGCGTGATCTTGCCGGGGACGGCAAGTTCGAGCTCTTTCCAAACCTGCTTCAGATGTGAGCGAGTCGCACGCGGAGGAAGCGACAGGCGAATCGCTTCGTCGAACAAGGTCAACCCCACGGCGTCCCGCTGTTCGACCATAAGGTAGGACAGGGCCGCGGCGGTGTAGGCCGCGTACCTCAGCTTCGACATTCGCCCACCTGAGGAGAACGCCATGGAGGCGGATGCGTCGAGAACGATGGTCGATTTAAGGTTGGTCTCTTCTTCAAATTGCTTGATATAATATCGATTCGTCTTCCCGTATGCTTTCCAGTCGACGTGCTTGATCTCGTCGCCGGGCATATACGGCCGGTGTTCGGTGAATTCCACGCTAAAACCGTGGTACGGGCTTTTGTGAAGTCCGGTCATGAAGCCCTCCACAACCAGCCGGGCGCGCAATTCCATGGTCGCCAGTTGGGCGACGACATCCGGCTGAAGGAAGGAGAGGGTCTGGTCCACGAGTTCAGCGGACAGTTCTTTGTTCTTCGGTGTTTTTCAGTAATTCAGCCGGCTCTTTTCCCAGATTGGCCAACTCGAACCGGGCCGATTCGACGAGGGGGCTCGACGGATACTTTTTCAGGAATTCTTCGTACGCCGCGCGGGCCGCATCAACATTCTTCAACTCGTTGTTATTGATGAAACCGACCATGAACAGCGCATTCGAAGCCGTTGCATGGTCCGGGTATTGCTCGCCGATCCTCTTATACATTTCAATGGCCTTCGGAAAGTCCTTTTTCCGGTCCTGAAACAACGACCCCAGCGCGTAGAGCGCTTCCGGGACCCTTGGACTTTGAGGATATTCTTTGATCATTTCCTGGAACAGCTCGATCGCCTCGTCGTCCTCCTGCCCTTTTTGGGCCTCGACGGCGTCTTCGTAGTATTGATCGTCCGTTTTGCGCGAGCAACCTGTCGCGAGAACGATACATGCGAGGAAGAGGATACTTTTCATGGCATGAAGAAAATGACTGATGGTTTGTGTACCTTGAAGGCGAATTTGGAACAACACGTAATATAGAAAGATTCCTCCAGAACCGTAAGTAGAATTTCCGTGCACACACTCCCATTCTCCGCTTCTCCATTTCGCCTTTTTGTAGTATTGCTGTCCGCCGGCGTACTCCTTTCCTCCTGCTCCGCTCCGTCCATCGAACGCGGCGCGGGACTTCGAGAGCCTCTGAGAGGATCGCGCCAGCTCATTGTTGTCGTCACTTCCTCATGGGAGTCGCCCCAGGGAGCGCTCCAATACTTCACAAGAACGGATGACTCGTTTCAATGGACGCCGGCCGGAGAACGGTCTGCGCTGACTGTCGGCAGCAAAGGACTTGCATGGGGGACCGGAGTCCACGGCGGTGCGTTGGGAGACGGGCCCGTGAAGCGCGAGGGGGATAACAGATCTCCCGCCGGAGTCTTTGGATTGAGCGCGATCTACGGTTATGCGGCGGAGGGGCCATCTTTTCGGATGCCGTATATTCCGCTCGATTCCACGGTCGAGTGTGTGGATGACCCGGGCTCGAAGTACTACAACATGATCGTTGACCGCCAAAATGTGGAGAGAGTTGACTGGACGAGTTCAGAGCGAATGCGTTTTGCGGGCCATGAGTATCAATGGGGTGTGGTTGTGGAGCACAACACGAATCCGCGAATTCCCGGTGATGGGTCATGCATTTTCCTGCACATCTGGGGAGGTCCGGGTGCAGCGACGACCGGGTGCACTGCGTTGAGTGAAGACGGACTCGTACAGATACTGGGAATACTTGATCCCGCAGCAAAACCGATGCTTGTGCAACTGCCAAGATCCGAATACGAACGCCTAAAGTCTGCCTGGCACCTTCCTGAAATAGGTACAGCTTCTTCTCCTTGAGTTGCAGTACCGTTTCGCTCCTTCATTTCTATTCGCGC
>Ga0155966_1042_pt1 | contig 11646 bp, 10 predicted proteins | sample RifCSPlowO2_02_FD_107620 | JGI IMG/M metagenome (GOLD analysis project Ga0155966, IMG submission 107620) | Ignavibacteria bacterium RIFCSPLOWO2_02_FULL_55_14 | reverse complement strand
CAGCTGGTTCAGAGCGCCGCCCTTACAAGGCGGAGGTCATAGGTTCAAATCCTATAGCGTCCACAACAATGCAGGACGCTTAGTCCCGTTCCGCCCGAACTTGCGAAGCAAGTTCGTAGGCGGAACGAGGATCCCGTTCACGTTCGCCGCAGGCGAACGGAACGGGACTCAGCTGGTTCAGAGCGCCGCCTCCCGCCACAAAGCGGCGGGGATCCTCAAAACGGCATCGGCTCACACACAGCGTTCGCCGGCCGTTTTGGGACTTACGCGGCAGAGGTCATAGGCTGAGGCCCGCAGATGTTCTGAGCGGGCCGAAGTCCCGCCGATGTCTGGCGGGATTCGATCCCTACAGCGTCCACAAGAATTGTAGAGGGGAAAATGTAAAATGAAGATCGGGGATAGCACCGGTTTATTGGCAATTGTATCTTGGCAATTGGCTGTTTAGCAGTTCTCATTTCTGCGTCAACTCCTTTCTCCCGCAACAAAACCTCTCGTCAATCAGTATATTGGTCTTGTTGGTTCTCGCCCACTCGACCATTTCTTCCGTGAACAGCTCATGAGATTCTCTCAAGCACTTGTTCTTTCATTATTGGCCGCTTCCACTCTGGTCGTTGCCCAAGATGATGAACCGCGAAGCGGTGGACTCTTGATCGGCGCTCGCAACGTCGGCATCGGATTCGGCCATGTCGATGCGATCACCGGACTTCGGATCAATTGGTCCGACGACGGATTTGACTACGTCAACGGGATGAATTTCACGCTCTGGAAGCCGGCGACCGGACCGATCGACGGAAGGATCAATGGCCTGGCGCTCGGCCTGTTGGCCGCGGCCGCAGATGAGATTAATGGGCTCTCGCTATCGCCAGGGGCAGTCATCGCGGGCAGCGGCATCAACGGCATTTCCGTGGGTGGACTGGCGGTCGTCTCCCAAGGTTCGTTGAACGGGTTCAATCTTGGCGGTCTGGCAGTGGTCGGCCAGGGAGATGTATGGGGATTTTCGCTCGGCGGACTTGCCATCGTATCCCAGCGTTCGTTGACAGGAATCTCCATCGGCGGCCTCGCCTCAGTCGCCCAGCGCGATATCTCGGGTATTTCGATCGGTGGGCTCGCAACCGTGGCCCAAGGGGAATTAACCGGACTGACCATGTCCGGACTCGGAACCGTCGCACAAGGATCCATGACGGGAATCAGCGTTTCGGGACTGGCGGTCGTTACGCAGAAAGACCTGACGGGGTTGTCGATATCGCTTCTTGCTTCCGTTGCACAGGAGGACATCAAGGGGATCAACATCGCAGGCGTGGCGGTCGTCGGTACCGGCGGCGTCATGGGAGCGACATTCGGCGGCGTAGCGATCGTTTCGACGGGACCGATTGCCGGCGTCAACATCACCGCCGGACAACTCAGCTCGGAAACGTCCGTCACGGGACTGAACATCGGCCTGTACAAAATCGACAGCCGATCGATCTCCGGATTAAACGCGGGTCTCATCTGGACGGAGAGCAGTTCCCTCAGCGGCCTTTCCATATCAGGATACAATAGAACGCGGGGCTTGCAGCGAGGAATCGTTATCGGACTGCTCAATCACGCCGAAGACCTGTTGGGCGTTCAGTTCGGCGTTCTGAACGTCGTCGAATCCAATCCAGCGTGGGCCAGGTATCTGCCGTTGATGAACGTCAGGTTCTAACCCGGACGCTTACGTCGCTTTGCACAGCGCCCCCGCAAGCCCTGCGGGGGCGTATTGTTTTCCGAAGGTCATTCTCGTATACTTGTGGCCGTATGCGTCGCAGCACGACATATCGTACGACCGTGGTGATCGGAACGGTTGCTCTTTTCCTTGCGCTGGGGGCCATACCGGCTCCCGCCGGCACGTTACCGGGTCCGTATCGGTCGTCCGATGCTGCCGACATGCTGGTCACGCCGAGGGATTCCGGTCCGATTATCGCCGTGACCGGCGCAGATGTTCATCCGATCAGCATTGCGGACGATTTCGCGGGGGTGAGGATCGATCCCCCCAAGATGCGTCCTCATCCGCACATCCGCACGGGTCGGGAAGACGTCCGCTCGGCGGTCCCCACGCACCGTTTCCTCGCCACACACCACGCTTCCTCCGGCCTCTGATCACGCGCGTGCCGTTCGTCGGTCACGCGCGGCGCAAAGCGCGCCCGCGCAGTCCCTTTTCTTCCATTCTTTCCTCTTCGGGCCATGGATCACAACAACAAGCCGGGGGAGGAGTATCAGTCGGGGCGCAGCGTCGCGTTTCGGATCCTGGCAGTCGTTGTCGGGACCATAGCGCTCATTGCCGCGCTCAAGTATCTTATCGGCTGAATCTCCGGAGATCCCATGACATTCTCAGCGTGGTGCATGATGATCGCCGCATGGTCGATCATCTCCTACTTCACGGTGAAATTCTTCGTGCTGGTGTTGAAGACACCGGGAAAGAGCGACGGCAATCAGTAGCTGCAGTTCATCGAAACGCCCGCTGGTCAAGGTGTGAACCTGAACAGCGGGCGGCTTTACTCGCCAGTGCTTATTGGTGCTGCGGCTCTTGTTGTTTGGTATCTTCACCTTTTCCTTCAAACACTCCCGTCGCTTTGTTCTTGCGGCAATTGTCCCATGTAAAGTATTGCCCGTTCATGGCCACATAGACGCCATGCGGCAGAGTCTGAACAAAGGCCAGTGCGCTGCCCAGGTTGAAAAGTCCGTCGGAACTCCCGAATTTGTAGGGGATCATGGCTCCCGTCAGGACGATCGTCTTGGGTAGGCCGGCTTTTCCCAGGACGCGCGCCGTCACCTCCATCGTGTCCGTTCCATGGGTCACAATGATGCGGTCTTCCGGCGCTTTCAGGCAGTGGTCGAGTATCGCACGCCGTTCGCCGTCTGTCATTTCCAAACTGTCAATCAGCATGAGCGTACGGACTTCTGTGGGTACCATGGAACGCCCAAGTTTGAGCATCTCCTGGACGTGTGTGTCCTTGAAGAACAGGCGCCCGTCAAGCTCGTTGTATTCCTTGTCGAATGTGCCGCCTGTCACGACAATGAGAATTGCCATGTGATTATGCCTCTCCGTTGCGCTCAATGTAGCCGTTGTTTTGTCTCCGTGCAATCGGCGGTTACCCGTCATTGACTCCGTAGCAACTTCTTGTAGTTTGTGTTCGAGGTTCAACCCATGGTCACCCGCAATCTGAACATTCTCCTGATTGATGACGAACCCGACTTTGCTCAGCCCATCGCCGACTACCTCGCGCATCAGTATCAGCATACGGTCAAGCACGTCCAGTCCGTAGAGCTTGCCCAGAAAGAAGTCGGGAGGAAATCGTACGATGTCATTTTTCTCGATTACAGGCTGCCGGGCGCGTCGGGAATCGAATTTCTGAAATGGGCGAAGGAAAATAATTGCGATACTCCCGTTGTGGTCGTGACGGGGAAAGGAGCCGAGGAGGTTGCGGTGGAGGCGATGAAACTGGGGGCGTATGACTACCTCAACAAGGGGAGCATTCAGCTCGATTACTTGCCCGTCGTGATCAACAACGCATATGAACGATACGTACTGCGGAAAGCGAATCGTGAGCTTGAACAGGAAAAGCTCAACCGCGACCGTCAGGAACTGGCGATCAAAGTGTTTCAGGAGACGGTCAAAGCCTTCGTTCACCGGATCAACAACGACCTCGCCAACATACTCCTGCGCATAAAATTGTTCGAGAAGCAGCGGGCGAAACAGAAGTCGGCGCCGGACCAGAATCTCAAACATCTTCTGGGAGAACTGGAATTCAGCGCGAAGGCGATTGAAGCGACCGTTTCAGCGCTCGTCGGACTCAATCAGACTGTGACAAAACTGCACGACGTGGAGAAGAAGGCCGTCGACCTGAAGGCCGAGTTGGAAAGAACGCTGAAAGAATTACAGGACAGACCGGCAGGCGGAAGCACAACGTAGGGTCGTGCTTCGCCGGCAGTCTGCTTCGCTGGAGCGTATCATGTTTCTGTACTTTGTCTCCTCCCCGCTGTGGTAAATGAGGTCGAACTCTCCGATTCATCATTCAGGATATTTGCCATGAAGTCGATATTCCGTTGTCTGCCGTTGTTCATCGCTGTCGTTGTCTCCGCCCAGGAACGCGAGGACAGGACGCTGCTCCCCTGGGATCAAATGCGGGCCATTATCAATGAGGCGTCGGGTGAGCGGGCGATGCACCATGTACAGGAGCTCGTGCCGTATCCGCGTGTCCGTCCCCTTGCAGAGTATCAAGGGACATTCCGTGAAACGGATGTCATGGTCCGCTATGCAAAAGAATACGGGTACAGCAATGTGGAGGTCGAATCGTTCCCCTCGCAGGGAGCTTTGTGGCAGCCGACCAGAGGGGAGTTATGGATGGTCGAGCCGGACGTCCGCAAACTGTATGACATCTACGACGTTGCCATTTCGCTGGCGGGGAACAGCGTTTCGGGCGAAGTGACCGCGGAGGTTGTCGATGTCGGCGCGGGGGCGCGGGAGGAAGATTACGCCGGCAAGGATGTGAAAGGCAAGATCGTTCTCGGCTCGACTGGTCCGGGTACCTTGCAGCGGTTCGGCGTGTTTGACCGCGGAGCCGTCGGCGTGGTAAGCTACACGTCGCTACGGGCGGACAGCTATCCGGATGAGATCTTGTCGTCAGGTATCAGCGCGAATGCGCCGGAGGGAAAATCACCCGCGTTCGGCTGGGTGATCGCTCCTCGTGTTGCGCGGGAGATCGCGGCATTGCTGGGACGCGGGCAAAAGGTTGTGCTCAAGTCGATCGTCGCCGCGCAGACGTTCCCGGGCGAATTGGAGATCGTGCATGCGACGATCCCCGGCGACGGCAGTACGACGCAGACCGTCGTCGTGTCCGCGCATCTGTATGAAGGATACATCAAACAGGGAGCGAACGACGACAATTCCGGATGTGCCGCGACGCTGGAAATGGGGCGGACATACATACGGCTGGTGAATGAAGGCAAGCTCCCAAAGCCTCGCCGGACGATACATTTCCTCTGGGTTCCAGAGATCAGCGGAACAAACGCATGGCTGAACAAGCACGAGGACATCGCCAAGACGATGATGGCGGACCTCAATTTCGACATGGAAGGTCTGAAGTTGTCGGCGAGCGGCAGCATGTGGATCTTGCAACGGACGCCGGATACGTTCCCGTCGTTCCTGAACGACGTCGGCGCCAGCGTGATGGAGTGGGTGGCCGAGGTCAATCGTGAGCGCGTGCGGTATCGGGCGAACGGTTACCGGTTTACGCTTCCAGTCACGGCACCCAACGGCAGCATGGACCCGTTCTACATAAAGGTGGACAAGCATTACGGCTCGAGCGATCACGTGACGTACATGCAGCACGGGATCCCGGCGGTGATGTTCATAACGTGGCCGGACATGTGGTATCATTCATCGCACGACACTCCGGACAAGCTCGACCCGACGCAGTTCAAGCGTGTTGCCGTGGTCGGCGTCGGCTGCATGAGCGTCCTTGCCTCGGCCGCGGACGAAACTGCCGCGAAAGTCGCAGGAGAGTCATACGGCCGCGGGACGGAACGCATGGGAGAGTCGCAGCGAAAAGGATTGTCCTACTTGGCCGACGCGGACGGAACGGGATTAAGCGAGGCATACAAGGAGGCGAAGATCGCCGTTCGCCATCAGGCGGCAGTCGAAAAGGCGGTTGTGCATTCGGCGTCCGTTCTGTTCGTGAACCCGGCTGACGGACAGAAAAAGCTGGCGCCGCTGACGGCGTTGGTCGACGATCGTTCCAACGGACTTCAGGATGAACTGAACGCATACTACAAGCTCCGGGCCGAGCACTTGAAGGTCAGAGCGTCGGAGCCGTCGACCACCGCGGCAGACCGGGACGCATCACGCACGTTCTACGAACGCGTTCAGGGACAAGGCGGCGGGTTTGGCGGCGGAGGCGGAGCCGCGGCAGCGGCAAGGGCGAGGCTGACGGACGCAGACCGGGCGGCGCTCGACAAAGTTCCCCAGCATATGCGCTCCGAGCTGAACATTCTGCTCGGCCAGAAGAAGAGTGTATCGGAGATACGGGATTTTCTCAGCGGGGAGTTTGAACCTCTTCCATTGGCGGACGTGAGCGAATACCTGGAAGCGCTGGAGAAACTTGGATCAGCGAGGAAGGTCGCACGTTGACGCGGAAGAGCTTGATACGTGGGGAGAAATGAGTGCGAAGTCCGGAGAAAGATTGCTGTCGTAAAAAAAGGCCCTCTTCGCAGAGGGCCTTTGTATGTGCAGCCGGTCCTTCCACCGGCTGGTACTGTTCTGTTGTTGTGTGCGGCTGGAACCTCCTCGTTATTGCGCGACGAGGGAGATCGTTCCGACCGTTGTGTTCGTCATTCGTACGACGGCAACATTCGGCACTCGTATGTCTGTCGTTAACGTGCCCATGACGTACAAGTCGTAGGTTCCTTCCGGAATGGCGCACAGCTTGAAGAATCCGGTTCCCGGCTCGGGGCGGGCTGTCGCGACGACTTCGGCACCGCTTCTGAGCTCCACCATAGTACCGTCATCAGGCGGCGTCACCGAGCCAGACACGGACCCGGCTTCGGCATTCGCCACTACTCGAATAACGGGTATCAGACGATAGGTTCCGTTCTGATAGCGGACCGATTTCTCGGCATCGAAATCGAGCGTCAGTTCGGTCGTTCCGCCTTCAGCGACCGTGAACTGATGGACCAGCTTCACGCCTGTTTCCAGAGCGCTCGGTACCACCAGCGGATGCGTCGCCCCGTCCACGACCACCGTGCTTCCGGCGCCGAGAATAAGGCGGATCTGCGTGTAGTGGCCCGCTGTGACGGCGGCGGACCCGATAACGGCATCCACGCCGTTTTGGAGTGTCAGCAGATCATACGTAGCCGTATCATCGCTGAGGGTCACCCATCCGCTCGTGCTGTCCTGTGCAGCAACCTGGATATCGACTCGCACGACGACGACGTTCACGGCGTCATACGCCGACGGCGCATCCACCATCATGACACGCACTGTTCCCATCGCGGGACCGGATGACGTGGTATCGCATCCGTTCAGGACGACGGAGAACAGAAGCACTGCAGCAGCAGCAACCGAGGAGACGAGCGTTGTCCAACCGCTCCAGTTCCGCTTCACAAAGCTCACTGCTTCCCGGTTTTTCATACAACATCCTCCTTAATTGTGGAAAAAACCATCCGCTGCTTAGAGCAGCATGGTGCAATATACGAGCGGCTCAAGAAAGGAAGTTGTGCCGAGTGTCATTCATGAACGGGAACTAATCTCCGATGGCGGATTTTCGGATGCTGCAAATCACGCCTGAGTAATTATGCGGCAGGTAGAAAGTGGAATGTAAACAATGAGCACAACTGGAGCGGTTTCTCACCCAGCCTCCGGCTTTATCCGGAGGCAAAGGTTTATGGGTCTGGGTTGGCTGCTCATTGAAAATCTCCAATTGAATCGATCTCCAAAGTAATGTTCTTTTTTGCCGCTTTCTTTTAGAAAGAAAGCGGCAGAAAGAAACTTTGCGCGAGATCGGAAGGTGAAAGAAGGAGATCATCAATTGTAGTTTAGTGCAGAATCGCTTTTGTATATCCAGGACTTCATTGGAGAACGCATCGTCTGTAGGTCCCGGACTTCCTTGCAGCAATTCCGGCACGTAGAGATTTGTGGAATTCCAACCGACTGTGCACTTGTGCCGGTACTAAAGGTTAGGAAGACCGATTCAGAGGTAGATCGCCGATCTCGCGCCGGGCTTGTGGATAGCTGCTTGGGATGAAGTTGGTTAATCGGAAGTGGATGAATAGGGGGGCTTCCAGTGAGTAGCTCTCAACCAGAACTTGGAAATTGTCCATTCCGTGTTTCCCGCCGGCATGCCTGCGTCAGCAGGCGGGCAGGCTTGTTGGATATTGACTGCTTTATCTTAATCCCGCGCCGGGCTTTTGTATAGCTCCTCAATCGCTAATCCGCAATCTCCTAGGCTCTACCAATCCGGATTCACAATCTTCCCAATGAACAAAATCGTGCCCGAGCGCGCTTCGCGGATCGCAAAGAGGAATGGGCGGTCGAAGGCCACCATTTGAGGAGCACTCGTCACGCCGATGCCGATGGAAGTCGCGGCTGCGGCTTCCGTTCCTTCCTCGTCGACCTGGACGAATGACTTATGCTTGACTTCGGAGATGAAGAGATCGGCGGTCGGATTGATGCGTGTGAGGTCACATGTGGCAGCGTCGAAGGCATTGGACATGCCGAGCGCCTTCAGGTCGTCATTCAAAGTTCGTTCATACTCCATCCGAAATTTTGGCACAGCGATGACGATATCGATGCTTGCGAGAGCATTCACGTACTCGTTCCAGGCCGTTGCTGTCAATGCTTCGACAAATGCGTCGATCGACATACTCTCGGGTGGCAGCAGCAAGGTCATGCGGTATACTTCCTCGCTGTATGGAAGCTCCAGCACCTGAGTACCGTCAACGTTGCCGCAAAGAACCTCTGAGTTCATTGTCATATAGCGGACGCTCTTCTTTGAGCCGTTCGGCAGAGTGAACGATCCGTCGTAGGATTTCGCGGGATCGAATTTCGTTGTCCACGTCCCCTTGAAATAGACTGCGTTTATGAGATACAGGACCATTTCGGCAGGGATCGGGTTCCGAACGATTTCCGTGATCCGGCCATTGGTGGCGTCGCTCACCCAACCGTTGATGGTGGGGGCCGCTGTGGACGACGAAAAATCCAGGCCCTCCACGCGTGCTCCGAACCACGTTGTCAGCGCTTCGAAGAATGCGGGTTCGACGGTGAATGTGTTCCGATACCAGGCGGAGTTGGCCACTGTCACCGCCACCTTCGGATCGAGATTGGGAAGCAGCTCCATCAGGCTCTTGTAGGTCGTGTTGATGTCTTCTTCACTCATTCCGTTGAGCTCAAGGCACGCCTTCATGGAGTCAAACGTCTCCCCGCCGGCGCCGTTAAGAGCCATGCCAAGGGCCATGGATATGCTCAGCGGCGAAATGAATTGATTCGCGGACGGTTCGGCTGCGCTGATTGTGCGGAAGATCTTCAGGCCGAAGGATTCAGCCGACTTCACCAGACGGAGTTCGTCCCCGGTAAAAGCCCGGCCGATGGCCGGTTCGGGTTCGGTAGATTTGTTGCACGAGATCGGGAGGAGGAGTGCAACGAAGAAACAAGCAACAGCAGTATGTCGATGCTTCATGGCAAAATCCCCCATATAAAGGTACGACAATCAAGCAAACGTACTCCATTTGACGGAAACGCGCAAGCGCATGGTGCTGAGCGCGAAACGCTGCGGGCTATGCGTATTGTTCTACCACGCGACGGTAATGGAAACCGTAGATGGCAAGTGTAATCGCCATCGGAAATGTCCTGGGACGCGTGAATAACGACCAAAAGAACAATTTCCAGTAGTGGAAGCGCTCCTTGCCGATCACTCCGAGCAAGACGATGGACTTACAGAGAGCCCGCACCTCTGCCATGTGCACGCGAACGGGAGCTTCAAGGGGACGATATGTGCGGAGGAATTTTCGGACTCTTGCATAGTAATTTTTCGGCGCGTAAATGCTCTGCAGAACATGCCGATATCCCTCCTTCAGCGCAGACAGGTCCATCATCGGTTTGAAATTCATCGAGAAGTCGGTGTTGTCTCCCGACATCTTCGAGAGGAGCCGTCCTTCGGTCATGAGGCGTTTGTACAGGCGCGACCCGACCGGCGCGTTCAACAATCCCACCATGGCCGTAACGATGCCGCTTTCCTGAATGAACTCCACCATCCGGTGGAAGATCGTCTCCGGATCGCTGTCAAACCCCAAAATGAAACCACCCTGTACTTGCAGTCCTTTGCGTTGCATTCGCTGAACGGATGCCAGCAAGTCCCGCCGGCGGTTCGCGGTCTTCCCGCATTCCGCCAGACTCTCTTCGTTCGGAGATTCGATCCCGACAAAGACGGTCGAAAAACCTGCCTTGAGCATCAGGTCCATCAGCTCTTCATCATCGGAAAGATTGATCGAAGCCTCCGTATTGAGCCCAAACGGCCTCCTGCGAGCCGCGCGCCATTCGATGAGCGCGGGCAAGATCTCCTTCTTCAGCTTGTTCCGGTTGCCGATGAAATTGTCGTCGACGAGAAACACGTCGCGGTTCCATCCCCGGTCGGCCAGGGCGTCGAATTCCCGAATAAGCTGGGCCGCCGTTTTCGTTCTGGGGACGCGGCCGTAGAGAACGGTGATGTCGCAGAATTCGCAGTCGTACGGACAGCCGCGGGAGTATTGCACGTTCATGTTGGAATACGACCCCATCCGCACAAGGTCCCACATCGGTACGGGCGTCTTCGTGACGTCCGCGAATTGGTCGGTCGTGTAGACTCGTTGGAGCCGACCTCCGTGCAGATCGTCGAGAAAGGGGGGAAGCGTCAGCTCGGCCTCGTTGAGCACAAGGTGATCGACGTCGGCGAATTCCTCCGGACGCGCCGTGAACAACGGACCGCCTGCCACGACGGGGCGATGCATCGATTGAGCACGCGCAATGACGCTTCGTGCAGACCGTTCCTGTACCGACATTCCCCCGATGAAGACATGGTCGGCCCAGCGGATGTCGTCATCGGTGAGGGTCTCCACGTTGAGGTCGATGAGCCGCTTCCGCCATCTTGCGGGCAGGAGTGCGGCGACCGTGAGAAGTCCGAGCGGCGGAAAGACCGATTTCTTGGAGATAAACTTGATGGCGTGTTTGAATCCCCAGAAAGTGTCGGGAATGGAAGGATTAACGAGAAGGATGTTCATGAGGAAGGCGTAACGTGAGATGTCAGCGGTGAGTCGGGAGACGTGAGAAGTGAGTCGAGAAAAGTTAATGGTAAAGCGATCTGGTAGAACAATCTTACTTTTCAGTGTTCTCTGTGTCCTTCTTTAACCAGGCACTTCCATCTTCAATACAAGTTACATCTTCCACCACAATCCGCAAGGAACTGCAGCGCGGGATAGGAATAATTCCTGAGCGAATTCTCATCGCTGCGAAGTCGCAACGCCATTTCGTGCAGATTACCACAGTTGCCCGATGGCAGAAGATTTGCAGAGGCGGAAAGTCGGACAATTGCGTGTGGAGATCACATGACGCGACCAATAGTGCAATGGATCCTGGCTGCGGTACTGACAACGGGAGCAGCAGTCTATCAACGGATCACAGGACCGACGTATCCGCTTACTGTGCGGTCGTCCGTGAATGGACAAGAACATTCATTTCGTCTTACGCGATCAGGAGAAACAGGGAAGGACGAAACCGTAATGCTGTCGACGGGAGACGAGCGCGTGTGGGGAGAACTGCTGTGGAAGAGGTTTCCGACGTCCGACGAATGGTCCCGGGTTTTGTTCAAGAATGTGGGGGGAACGTTGTTCGCGGAACTTCCAACACAGCCGCCGGCGGGAAAGCTCGCCTACCGGATCGTCCTCCATGACACGCTAGGAACAAAGGAATTGCCGATGCATGGTCCGGTCGTCATGAGGTTCAAGGGTGCCGTTCCAATGACGATACTCATCGTGCACGTCATGGTCATGTTCGCCGCAATGTTCTTCTCAACAAAGACCGCGCTCCTTGCGTTCGGCAACGGGAAACACCTGATGGAGTGGACGCTCGTCACAACCGGACTCCTCTTTGTCGGCGGTCTC
>Ga0155966_1051_pt1 | contig 12441 bp, 7 predicted proteins | sample RifCSPlowO2_02_FD_107620 | JGI IMG/M metagenome (GOLD analysis project Ga0155966, IMG submission 107620) | Ignavibacteria bacterium RIFCSPLOWO2_02_FULL_55_14 | reverse complement strand
ATGGGAGTCCCCCCGCACGACACTAATATACTGATGACATCCTGCGCTTTCCAGAACGGAATGACGTCATCCCGCTCGCCATGAAATGCCCACATTGGAATATCCTTGATCTTGCACAAGTCCCAGCCTTCTTCGATGCGAAATGCGACCGGAACCAAAGCGGCGAAACGGCCGGGATAACGGATTGCCAGGTCCAAAGTCCCGATGCCACCCATGCTCAGGCCGGTAAGGTAGATCCTGTTTGTATCGACAGGATACCGATTGATCACGCTGTCCAGCAACTTGTTCACTTTTGCCTGAATGCCGTCATCATAGTACCACTCTGTCGTCGACGGGCATTGGGGTGACACGACGATAAAGGGAAAGCTGTTGTTTCCATCAAGGATTTTCGGAAGTCCTTCCCCCTTGACTTTCCAGAGATCGCTCCCCCGTTCGCCGATACCGTGCAATGAAACGATCATCGGATACTTTCCTTCGACTACTGCTGTCGTGTCGCGCGGCATGAAGAGCAGATAGTTCAGTGTGGCCGGGTCGTAGATCTCCTGCTGCAAGTTCGGGTCGCTTCCAAAATCGGTCTGCCCGAGCACGATGTCGGCATACGCTCCATTCGGAAGAAACGCAGCATGCTCGAACACAAGGATGCGATGGCTCGATTCGTCGACGACGTACAATCTGCCGGCTCCGTCGCCGAAAACCCCGCGCACATTCCCCACACCGTTGCGGGTGACCTTCTTGACATTCGTCGTGAGATCCGGTTGACCCAGCACTCCGTCGGCAGCCGCGCCGCTGGGTTTGGCTGACGCCGAGTCGAAGCGTATGACGCGGTTATTGTCGTCCTCGCATACCCACGCGTGGTCTTCTGCATCCACATACACGCCCATGGGACGGTTCATCGCCGTTGCCGAAAGTCCGCTCGCGCCCGACACAAAATCTGGTTGACCTAATACTCCATCCGCACCCGCGCCATTTGGCTTGGCTGAAGCATTGTCGAATCGCAGGAGCCGGTGATTCAGTCGGTCGGCAACCCACAGCCGTCCGCCGCCGTCGACAAAAACGCCTACCGGACCTTTCATCCTGCTCGCCGTCGTCCCTCCGCTGCTTGTCGTAAAGTCGGGCTGACCCAACACGCCATCTGCCGCTGCCCCAGTGGCACGGGACGATGCGTTCAGGAACTTCAGAACGCGATTGTTGAGATAATCACTTACCCACATCGTTCCCGACCCATCGACGTATGCCCGGAGAGGGTCGTTGAACAACGAGGCGGAAAGACCGCCGGCCGTGCTTGTGAAATCCGTCTGTCCAAAGACAGTCTCAGCCGGCGACCCATTCGTCATCGCCTCCGGCCCGTTCCAGCGAAGGATGCGATTGTTGTATCTGTCGACGACGAACACTTTTCCCGTCGTCGGGTCGACCGCAACGCCGGCTGGAGAATTCAACGAGCTCGCTGAAACGCCTGGAAGTGATGACGTGAAGTTCGGTTGTCCCAAAACTCCGCTCGCCGGCATTCCGTTGGAGAGAGGCGCTTGTGCGGATATCGGTCCAGAGAAGAGACAGAGTACGTAAAGTAATCGAGCCGACAAAATTCCAATCACAGCGAATGGACCGTTCACCGGCATGCTATTTGACCAAGCACATTGTGCGCACCTCAACCCCTGCGGCGGACCGAAGTGAGTACAGATATATTCCCGCCGGCAGATGTTGTGCGACGAACGTCACCGCATATTCCCCTGCTTCCTGGCGTCTGTCAACGAGCTCGGCTACCTCTCTCCCAAGGATATCATACACGCGAAGACGTACATGTGTGCCGCCGCGATCGTCACTGCTTCCTGTTGTGGGCGAATGAAAGGAAGACACACGGTAGCGGATGACCGTCGTGGGATTGAATGGATTTGGATAGTTTTGAGAGAGCGCACTTGACGAAGGATTGGGTGCAGGCTCGGGATCCACATCTGATGTGAGCGCAGAAACATCAAAGCGAAGCACGCGATGATTTTCAAAATCGGCGACCCATAAATGCCCTGAGGCTGCATCGACAAAAATAGATTGCGGATATGTGAACGTGTTTGGAGTTGCACTGACAGACGACTGTCGCAGCGCGGTATCCTGCGCATAGCACACGGTGGTCGCCGTCAGGGCGCACACAACGCCGACGAGTATCAACGATCGACTCATAGATTCACACACACAGCGGCTGTCCCTGCAAGCATCACGGAAGCAGCCGCTCATGTCGGGGTCCCGTCGGCCTTATTTGAGCAAGATCATCTTGTTGCTCAATGTCAGACGATCCGACGTCAACCGATAGTAGTAGACGCCGCCGGCAATACCGGCCGCATTCCACGACGTTCGATACACTCCGGCCTGCTGGACCTCGTCCACCAATGTTACCACGTCACGTCCGAGGACATCGAAGATGCGCAACTGGACATGACCTTGGGACGCCAGTTCGTACCGAATGGTCGTCGAAGGGTTGAACGGATTCGGATAGTTTTGACTCAACGAAAAACGGTCGGGGACAATCGAGCCGACCTGTTCAACCGACGTCGCCAGGTCATTGGCATAGACGGTCAGGCCGTCGATCTTTTCCGCCACATATACGTAGGCGCCTTGCGCCGCAACTCCGCGGGACTGCGGAACTCCGTCGAAGTATCCGGCTTCGAACGGCGCCGAAGGATTGGAGACATCAATCGCACGGACACCGGTTGCTTCCGAGGCAACGTAGCAGTAGTTCCCCGCAACAGCCGCCGCGTATGAATAACTCCCCGCTCCCGTGTAGACCTTCGAGAGTAGCGTTGGCGAAAGCAGATTCGCAATATTGAAGATCTTCAGACTATCGCCGTCCGGTACGTATGCATACGTGCCGGCGATTGCAAACCCTTCATTCCCGGTCGTGAAGGTCGACGTCATGCCCTGCGCCGCAGGCGCGGTGGGTGTCGTCACGTCGAAAAAGAGAATCTTGTTGTAATCCGTGAGCCCGACAACGTTTCCTTTCACCGCGACATTCTCGCCATAGTGGCCTCCCGGATGATAATAGCCGATGAGGGATGGACTTGCCGGGTTCGCGATGCTGAACACCGCCAAACCGCTGTCGCTCGCAGCCACATAGATATAGTTCCCGCTAATCGCCACGCCACGCGCACGCGGCATCGTGATCGTCAGGATCTTGGAGGGACTCGAAGGATTTGTAGCATCGATGACGTGCAGGCCGGACGTGCCAGCTGCAACATACGCATAGTTGCCCGCCGCCACGACCCCTCTTGCATCTCCCCCGACGGGCGTTGTCGAAAGCGACTGTGCGTTCGCCGGATTGCTCACATCGATAATCCGCAGCCCCGCATTCCCATACGCGACATACACTCTCCCGTCCAAATAGAACGGACCGTATGCGATCCCCGTGGCGGCCTGGTTCGCCCCGAGAAATGCGGAAAGGGTGGGCGACACCGGGTTCGACACGTTGATGCCGCTGATGCCCGAGACAGGAGCCCTGTTAGCGACGAAGATATGGCCGACAGGCGATCCGCCGACGGTCACCGAGCCATAACTCAAGAACGCGGCGCGTCCAGTCGTCGTGATCTTCCCGGCAAACGATGGCGCCGCTGGATTGGCAACATTGTAGACGAGCATTCCTGAGTCGCCGTGCGCGACATAGCCGTAGTTGCCGTCGAAGACGATACTTGCGGCACGCGACCCGCTCGGGATCGAGATGACATTCGTCGGGTTTGTCGCCACGGTTACATTAATCACCTGGAGTCCGTTGTTGTAATCGCAGATATACGCGTAACCTCCGCGTACCGACATGTATTGATGGTACCCTCCATATCCCATGATAGTCGACTTGTACACGGGAGCCGACGGTGTCGAAATGTCGATAATGAAGCTTCTCCCGGTATAGTCGGACACCGTATTCGCCGCAATATATGCGTATGGCTGGGAGATCACGACGCTTTCACAATATGCGAGGCTGTCGACCGAAGCCACGGGAACCGGCGTCGCCGGCGTAGAGATGTCGAAGATCTTGAATCCCGCGCTTCCTGCGGCCACATACGCATACGTGCCGCTTGTCGCTACCCCTTCACACGTGATGCCAACGCCGATATCCGTTGTGGAGACGAGCGACGGTTTCGTGGGATCTTGAACGTTGATCAGCCAGAGCTTACTTCCGCCGGTCACCACAAGATGCTGTGTCGAGTTGATCGACGTGCGAACAAGACTTTCGACGATATCGGACAATTCAATGCTCGCGACCCTCACCGGTGACGAGGGGTTTGAATAGCTGGCAACCTGGACCTTGGCCCCGAGACTGTAGAACACCAGCGATCCCGCGGCGAATACCGCCTTCGACTCCCCTTCTCCTCTGCCAAAATTGCTCAGGAGGGAGAGGTTCGAGAAGCTCTGCGAGAACATCGTCTGCCCGAGGAGACTGAGGCCAAGCAGGGCGATACAACCTCTTTTGTTTGTTTTCATTGTATCTCCACGTTGAATGGGGTGGATCTGCACTCCGACCGTACGACAGCAACGCCGGGATCCGTCAAAGACCCCGGCGCCGCTTGTTCAAACCGCCATTACTTCAGCAGCAGCATTCTGTTCGTTCGCACGACCGGCTGGCCATGACCACTCATGGGTTCCGCGACCATACGCACGAAATAGACGCCGGTGCTCGCTTGACTGCCGGCGTTATCCCTACCGTTCCATACCACTTGGTGCGAACCGGCGTCCTCAACACCTTTCACAAGCGAACGGATCTCCTGTCCCAGGACAGAATACACGACGATCGAGACACTGCTGTGCTGCGGCAGTGAGTACATGATAGTCGTCGAGGGGTTGAAGGGGTTCGGATAGTTATTGAGGAGTTGAAACGCTTCGGGTATCACCGCTATTCCTTCGTTCACGCCCGTGGAAATGCCAAGGTCGAAGCGGAGGATGCGGTTGTTGTATTCGTCGGCGATCCACAGCTGGCGATTGTCATTGTCCACCCACATGAACTCGGGATAGTTCAGGCTGCCGGCCGTCGGAGGGTTGGGCGTCACCTTTGTGACGAAGTCCGCCTGTCCCAGCACCACATCCGCATCGGCGCCATTGGCCTTGTTCGCAGCATCGTTATACACCATGATGCGGTTGTTGGCCTCGTCGGACACATACAGCTTGCCCAACGCATCCACGAACACGCCACGCGGCCCTTCCAACCCGGCCTGCGTGCGCGCGAACGCCGCACTCACAAAATCGACCTGGCCAAGGACTCCGTCCGCAGCCGCACCATCGGCCTTCGTCGCCGCGCTGTCGAACCGCAACACACGGTTGTTGTCCCGGTCTCCAACCCACACCCGCCCACCCCCGTCCGCCGTCACACCATAGGCCCTGGTCATCAACGAGGCTGTCAGACCGCCCGTGTTCGTCGTAAAGTTCGGCTCTCCCAGCACACCATCGGCCGGGTCGCCGTTGGACTTCGATGCCGCGTTGTCGAACCGCAGCACGCGCTTGTTGTCCCGTTCCGCAACCCACAACCGGCCTTCTTTGTCGACGAACACCCCGATCGGCGACCACATCGTCGAGGCCGAGATCCCGCCGGCATTTGCCGTCCCCGTCGTGAAGTCCGCCTGCCCCAGCACCCGATTCGCCGCCGCTCCGCTTGCGATCGTCGACGCATTGTCGAACCGCAGCACACGGTTATTCGTCAGGTCGGCAACCCACAACCGTCCCCCTGCATCGACGCAGATCCCGTAGGGCCGCGACAGCTTCGACGATGACGTCCCCGCCGTCGCCGTCACAAAGTCCGGCTGGCCAAGCACCGCTTCCGCCGCAGCTCCGTTGACCAGCTTGTCCGCCGAACTCCAGCGCAACACCCGCCGATTCTCATAATCGGCCACGAACAGCTTCCCCGTCGTCGGGTCCACGGCGATCCCCTTCGGCGTATTCAACACGCTCGCCGTCGGCAGAACCGTCGAAGGCGACGTCACAAAGTCCGTCTGGCCCAGCACACCAACTGCCGGCATGTTCGTCGTCAGGGGCACCTGACCATACATGACGAGAGTCAGAGCACTCAGCAACGCCATCATGACTAACAGTATCCTGAAGTGTTTCATGGAACCTCCTAGAGTGATTGTGAACGATCGTGTGGTAAGGCATCTTCCATTCCCTTGTGTATCAGCGGCCCCCACTGCGCGACAAACTCTTCGACCTCGGAGCGCCTCGGCGCGGACGCTTGCGCACCCATGCGTGTGACGGAAAGCGACGCCGACCCGATTGCTAACCGCACTGCGGCGTCGATGGGCATACCTTTGGCTAGAAACGCAGCTAACGATCCGCTGAACACATCGCCGGCAGCTGTCGAATCGACGGCCTGGACTGCGTACGACGGGATCAATTGCATACAGCGCGCGGTGGCCAAAAAAACCCCTCTGCGCCCCAGCGTAATGATGACCGTCGGAATCCCGAAAGCGAGCAAGGCCCGCGCAGCTGCGGACAAACTCGCGTCATCCGTTATGGTAACGCCTGTCAGCATCTCCGCCTCTACTTTGTTGGGCGTGATAACGTCAACGCCCCGGAACCACGACCCGTCGAGACGTTGTGCCGGGGCAGGATTGACGATCACAAGCGTCTTGCCCTCCGACGCGATGCGGATCGCGCATTGCACTGCATCGAGCGGAGATTCAAGCTGGGTCAACAGGACGCCTGCCGTTCTCACCTCGTCGGCGGCCCGGTCAACATCGTCCGGGGAAAGCCGACCGTTCGCACCGGAAGCGACGACGATGCTGTTCTCTCCATGCTCGTCCACAAGGATGAATGCAACTCCGGTAGGATATGATGGATCATGAACGATGTGCTCTGTATGGATCCCCTCTGACGTAAACCTGTCCACCAGGTCCTTTCCGTATGCATCGGTGCCGACGCGGGCTATGAAGCGGACATCTGCTCCCGAACGTACAGCGGCTATTGCCTGGTTCGCCCCTTTCCCCCCCCCGCCGCTGCTGAATCTCCCGCCAATGATGGTCTCGCCAGCCTGTGGCAAACGCTTGGATCGTATGGTCAAGTCGACGTTCATACTTCCAACGACGACAACATTCGTTTTCATGAGAGTGCGAGGTCCAGTTTCCATTGTGCGGTGGTCCAGGTCATAAAGCAGCACCGAGGGAGATCATGTGTACGTTCTTGAGCACTCCAAAATCCAGATAAGCATAATTGAGCGTTCCAAACGTCGTCCCAATTGTGTAGTTAAGTCCCACGCCGAAGGTGAAAGACTGAACGTCGTAGTTGAATCGATACCCAGCACGAAGGAAAAACGTTTGTTCAAACCCGTAGTTTATGCCGGCGTGGAACTTCTCCGGGCCGTCATTAGGATGGTCCCCCTCGACGATCAGTGTCAGCAGGTGCGGCCCGCCCTTTTCTTCCAACACATCCATCGCGATACCGGCGCGGAAATCGAGCGGCATGCGAACCTTGTCCGACTCGGTCTGATACTCTTCGCTCCATCCCGCAAACCTCGAGTCTGGGCCGAAATTCCGCGCAGTGATCGCAATCCGTAAGCTGCGGTAGCCCGTATAATAGAGGGTACCAAGATCCAGCGACCAGTTCGTCATCGACAACTCCGCGATGGACTGCTTCATCCAGCGTATGCTTCCTCCGATGGAGAGCTTTTCCGTGAGTTGCCGTGCAAATGAAACCCCCATAACGATGTCACGCGCGGTGTACGTGTTTCCAGTGACCAGGGGCGAGGTCAATCCGGCGCCCAACGACGTGTTAACGGTCTCGGGTATATCACCGTAGTCGAGAGTCGCAACGCTCACGCCGACAACGCCGATCGAACCGAGACCCACTGCGGCGGCCAACGACTGATGCGAAATGTCGGCGACCCATTGCTGTATGTTCAATTGTATGCTGACGTTCGCGACATCGACCAAAGAGGCTGGATTTCCGAAGATCGCGTTCGCGTCACCGGACGAAATGGCCGTGAAGGCCCCTCCCATCGCCGCCTGCCGAGCGTCGCCGTTGATCTTGAGGAACTGCCAGCCGGATTGTCCCGCGCGCTCGATGCGGACCGGCTCGATGCCCGATTGCGCGTGGAGCATCGCGGCGCCAATCAGCATCGGGAATAGCGTCTTCCGCACTCTTCGGGTCTTGTGGGCCATGGATGTACTTTCCGTTACTTCACGATCGCAAATTTTCCGATAGACGATTCACCCGTGTGCCCGTCCACCAGCGATTCCACGAGGAAAAGATAAACGCCGGGAGCAACGCCAAGCGTCCACTTATTGAGCTGGTAATCCAAACGCTTGATGCTTCCCCACGCTTCGGAACCGCTGCCGTCGTCATGCTGGATCTCTTGCACAAGGTCCCCCGTCAGCGTGAAGATCTTGATCCTACACTTCGCGGGGATACCGATGAACTCCATGCGGTATCGTTCACCCGTGCCCGTCAACCCGCTGTGTTGACGAAACGGGTTTGGGAGGACGTAGACGTTCCTCGGGAATTCTTCGTTCGGACCACGAAGCGGGTAGATGGGAAACCTGTTGTTATTGACCTTCCCGCTTTCGTTCCCATCCGTGTCGTAGCTTGTGACGCAATAATAGTACCCAACGCCGAACGTCGCTCCCCTGTCGACGAATCGTATCATGCCGTTGGCGATCGTGACCGAATCCTTGTCGACGGCGGCGATAAGGGTCCAAGGACCGATTGTAAAATACGTCGACCGATAGACCCGATAACCGGCGAGATCGTTGGTTTGTGTAACAGGATCTTTGTAGGATGCCGAGATGGCGGGCCATTCGATGGAGATCTCTCCGGGCTTCGACAGGATGCTGAGGCTGTTCTCGCCGTTGGTCGGCGTCGGAGGCGGATAGGCGGCAAGCTGAAAACTGTTCGCATACAGCCGTCGGGCGGCGCGAATATGAGAGAACAACGAATCCCTCGAATCAACCGCCATTCGGTCGATGTTTTCAACTCCCCCTTCTACGATCAGCTTCCGATCCATTTCACCCATGACCTCGGCGAAAACGATTTTCACCGAGCCGAAAGGGGACAGCAAGTAGGGGCCAACACTCACGAGCAGCTCGGGGCGACGTTCATACTTGTTGCCGCCTTCTCCTCCCGCCGCTCGCGCTTCATCCCACGAAAGCCGCGGTTGCTGATGCGTCATGACCTCCTTCACGCGTGCGTGAGGGTCTACACCCTGGATGAACATGACGTCCTCTCTCGGGGCCCCTTCGGTCACCCCCTGACCGGTGTGCTCCAGAATGTTCTGATAGACCCCGGCACCGCTCGAATCGAGGACGACGACGGCAAAATAACCGGCAGCGTCCAGCTCGTGTTCACGGATCCCCTGCTGGTAGATGTCGCGGGCATCGCCGATGTCCCCGCGCAGAGGCCCAACGCCGAAGTTGTATGTTACCGGCGTCTCGTCCTGATACCGGAAACTCCAGTCGTCGTAGAAATAGAAACAGTTTTCCGTCGGGTTCCATGCATACTTTTCGTCTCCCCGGCTCCCGGACCGTTGCGTGATACGGAGACCGTACCGCATGCCGAAGTAGAGTGAATCGACCGACGAGAGTTCGTTGTTGGTAATGATCACTTCATGGATGATGAAGTCGTTCACACCGGGAACGCTCCACACCATGCTTCTTCGCGATATGTCGACATTGAGCCCGTTGATATGGTGACCGCCGGTCACGATCTCTTCACCATGCACGGCGGGGTTCGCAAAGTTGTAGTTCCTTGTCAGCGTGGCTTCTTCGATGGGAAACACATCCTGTCCGGACGGGAAGAACCTGGAATTCAGGGTGTACGAGGACGGAATACCCTGCCGGACACCATAGATGGCGTATCCCCCTGCCTCCGCATAATTCAGTGCGTCGCTGACGTTCGTTCCCTTGGAATACCCCGGATAGTCCAGGGTGAAGAATCCGTTCTGTGTTTCCGTCGGGTCGCCATACTGGAGCGAATTCCACACGGTCGCCCAAAGTTTTCCGCGCGAAAGTGTTTGTTTACCCCACGTGACCTGAGCGATCGCGCCCGTCGACAATATGAGCAGACCGATCATAAGCCGGGCGACATGTCGCGCCGTTTCTCTCGTGTATTTCACCGATGCTCCATTATCAGAAATGCACCGCTACCTGGAAATTGACTACGCGGGGAGGAACCTCGTATGTATACCATTCCCAGACGTTCGGTTCGGAAAAATCGTAGGTCTTTGGCAAACGCTCCTTGTCGGGGAGGTTCGGATTCTCCATATACCGGATGAGATTATCGCCGCTGAGAAGACGGAGGAATTTGAAGTTGAAGACGTTCTTGATGTCAACGCTGAGCTCGGTCCGCGCGCCAACGACGTAGATCGATTTCGCCAGACGCACATCTATTTGATAGAAGTCGAACCATCGCATGTTGTTCGGTTCGGTCGACATGTCCCCGGGTCCGTGATATGTGAACTCATCCCCCTGTCTCCACCAGAAATTCACGTACATATCAACGTTGCTCAACGGACGGACCCCAAAGAGCTCCGGTCCCTCGCCCGTTCCGACGTTCAGAGCCGCCCAGCCCTTCACGCGTTGGAGACTGCTCCACGCCCCCCTGCCTTGTCGTAATCCTTTCGGGACGTTGACGTTCGGAGAGCCCGGTTCATACAGGCGACTGTATCCGACCTCGCCGCTGAACGACCAATAGATCTCGTGATAGAAACCGAAATTGAACGCACTGTTGAACCGTGAGTCGATCTTCGTTTCGATGCCTCGCACGTCGGAATAACCGGCGTTACTGATCATGAGGGCCTTCGTCGCAGTGTACGTGGCGGCGTAGACACCGGTGATGACATTGGCTTCCTGGGATGCATCCTTGTAGTATCCCGTCACATCGAGTTTCAGCATGTCGGCAATATTGTAGTCGACGCCGAGTTCGTACTGGATCGTGCGCTCATACCCCATCGATGGATTGCCGTAGTAGCCCTGCCACTCGTCCATGTACGTCGTTTGTTTCGCGTACGCGTTCAGCGTGCTATCCGTTCGTGCCCCGTAGTTGGTGAACGGGAAACCGAACATCTTCACCCACGAGGGCCGCTGATAGAAATGTCCGTACACGAAATGCAGGACCGCATACTCGCTCAGAGGATGAGAAATGCCGATACGCGGTGCGACGGCCACCTGAAGCTTCGTTCGTTCAAGTTCCGGCGTTCCGGGAATCCCTGCCGGTGCGCCGACATCGTGGCCCGGCGTAGCGATCTGGAACGCGAGCGGGTCGTATCTGTTCTTTGGCGCGTTTCTGTTTTGGTCGAAGAGATCCGCCCGAACGCCGAGATTCACGATGAGGCCTTCGGTCTCGATCTTGTCTTGCACATACACGCTGCCTTCGTACGGATTGCCGCTGAACACGTTCATGTTGTTCGACTGGCTCGCGCCGGACGAGGCGGAGTAATTCTCGTAATCGAAACTGAACTTCCGGAATGTAAAACCGGTTTTAAGGTTGTGCGCCTGGGTGATCTGATTGGTGTAGTCTCCCTTCACTTGGAAGGAGCGGGAGAAGTTCTTTGTCCACGTGCGGTAGTAATCCTGCAGCGTATATCGGGGAACCATCGAGATAACGACCGGTAACCCGACCGAGTCTGTCAAAAGATGATTCCGGTCGGACCGGTCCATGCGGTCCTTCAGAGCGCTTGCGGTGAACTCGTAAAAAGATTGGGCATTAAGAACGTGCGTGACTTTGCCGAAGATTTGTGACCATTGGCGAAGTTCCGGCCATTGACGGTACGGAGCTCCGACGAGGTTGAATTTCGCCCGTGCGTACTGTTCGTCGATCCGCATGGGCGCGAGCCAACCGGACTCCTCACCCGATTCGATCGTGTTAAAATTCGAGGACGTATACTCTGCGGTCTCCGTTTCACCGATGAATCCGCCAAACCGGACCTTGATGTCGGCCGACAGCCGATAATTGACATAACCCTGAACGTTGAATTCCGGGTTGTAGGGAATAAGTTGAGGGAATATGCCCACGCCGCGTTTGTACCGTCCTGATAGGAGAAAGCTCAGGTCTTCCATCACTCCCCCATACAGTGTCCCCTCCAGTTCGTACTCCGCCCGGTTGGCGTAGTTCGAGAGAGTGTCGTTCGGCGTCGTTTGCTGTCGCCACGCTTCCAGCAACGAATCCGGATCCAGCCCCGCGAACTGGCTGTTTGCATCCTGCGATAGTCTCGTCCAATACTTGATGCCGGTGCCGACATAGTCATTGTTTTCATGACTATACATATTCCGCCCGAAGTGATACACGCCCGCCGGCCGGACGCGCGAGCTGAGCGAACCATGCAGCCCCGAGATGGCCTCCTTCGAGACAACGTTCACCACGGCCGATCGTCCTTCCCCGTACTCCGCGTTGTAGCCGCCCGTCTGGACCGATATCTGCTCGATGCTGGAAGTGTTGAACCCGGAGTAGTTGTCTGAGACAAGACCGCTGTTCACGGACAAATTATCC
>Ga0155966_1050_pt1 | contig 14197 bp, 11 predicted proteins | sample RifCSPlowO2_02_FD_107620 | JGI IMG/M metagenome (GOLD analysis project Ga0155966, IMG submission 107620) | Ignavibacteria bacterium RIFCSPLOWO2_02_FULL_55_14 | reverse complement strand
AAGTGCGGTAGGTTAAAGTTTTGCCTTCCGCAGAAGTGATGCTGTAATCAACAGCCGTCCACACAATTCGAGGGGGAGTCATGGCAATCTCAAAGAGTAGCAATCTTGAGCAGAGGCTGATCGAATTTTGCGTACTTCTTGCGGAACTGATCCCGGAATTGCCGCAAACGAGGATTGGCAATTATATCGCAGATCATTTGGTCCGATCCGGTTTTTCACCCTCTTTCAATTACGCGGAAGCCCAGGACGCGGAATCAAGGCACGATTTCATCCACAAGCTTAAGGTCGTGCTCAAAGAGCTCCGTGAATCTCTGGTGGCGCTAAAGATCACATATCGGCTTCATCTTGTGAAATCTGAAGTCAAGGTGGTCGCTGCAATCAAAGAGACGAACGAGCTGGTTTCCATCTTTGTTGCGAGCGTGCGAACAGCAAGATCACATTCCGGTCCTAAGAGCGACTCGTGACCTTCGCAGCTCGTAATTCGTAAATCGTTGTTCGTACTTCACTCTTTTTGCTCCCTATTGATGCCCTCTTCTCTCAACATCCGACCGGCAACGGTTACAGATCTGCCGCTGATTCTTTCTTTCATCAAGAAATTGGCGGACTACGAGAAGCTTCCACATCAGGTGGTGGCCACCGAAGAGATCCTTCGCGTGTCGCTGTTCGGTCCGAAGCCGCAGGCGGAATGTCTTCTCGCCTTCCTCGACGATGCTCCTGTCGGATTCGCCATCTTCTTTCATAATTTCTCGACGTTTCTCGGACGACATGGCCTGTATCTGGAGGATCTTTTTGTCGTTCCCGAAAAGCGTGGTCACGGTGTCGGTAAAGCGTTGCTGCAACGTCTCGCGGCCATTGCCGTGGAGCGGGGCTGTGGAAGGTTCGAATGGGCGGTGCTCGACTGGAACGAGTCGGCGATCGAGTTCTACCGTTCTATCGGAGCGACAATGTTGGACGATTGGCGCATCTTCAGACTTTCAGGAGAAGCATTGCAGAGGATGGCCAAGGAAGAAAAAGAAAAATGAAAACGACAAACAGAAATGAAAAGGAAAAGAGAAAGGGCGATTGCAGGTCTGCTTTGTGAAAACTGCGCTCCATCGTGAAATGCAATCCTCACTTTCAAACCTGAATCGTCTCCTCCGCTCCTTCCTAACGTGCTTCTTTGCAGCGACGTTGGCTGCTCAGCCGCTCCAAGAGCGCTACTCTGGGATTGGTGAAGTCGTCCTGCTCTCATTGAGCACAGCCCCGTTTCCCGATGCGCTGCGCGATTCGGGCCACACCTACGGCGGAATTACGTTCTCCGCAAGGGAGCATTATCAAGACAGCACCGTTGGCGTCTTCATTCCCAAAGGATATCGCAAGGACAGACCGCTCGACATCGTTGTGCACATTCATGGGTGGTACAATTCCGTCGATTCGGTGTTCGCTCAGTTCAAGCTTGCGGAACAGCTCTTCGAGAGCCGAAAGAACGCAATCCTTGTCATACCGCAGGGTCCGAAGAATGCTCCGGATTCGTATGGCGGAAAGCTCGAGCAAACGGACGCTTTTCGCCGACTTATGACAGATGTCACTGGAAAACTGCACAAACAAGGCAAAGTTGGGACAAAGGATATCCGAACCATTATCATCAGCGGTCACAGCGGCGCCTATCGGATGATCTCGTTCATTCTCATGCGCGGGGGACTGACGGAGAAGGTCAAGGAAGTGTACTTGTTCGATGCGCTGTACGGAAACGTGGAAAAATATGCGTATTGGGTCGACCATTCACGGGGTCGTCTTGTAGCGATCTATACGGACAGCGGCGGAACACGGGGAACGACGGAAGGGTTTATGGAAGATCTGTCGGCGTGGAAGATCCCGTTCGCGAATGTCGAGGAATCGGGATTGGTGGATTCCCGTTCGACATGGAGCGGAAAACCTTTGCCGGCGCTGACGCCTCGCGATCTTCGAACTCATCGGGTCGTGTTCATCCACACAGACGTGCAGCATAACGACGTCCTCTCAGCACGTCAGGAATTTAGGTCGTATCTTGAATCGGGGACATTAGAAGAGCGATAACGGCGGCTGCGTCGGGGTCGGAGCAGCGTGATTTCAGAAGAACGGAGTGAATCTATGGACTCCCGCCAATTCGGTCTTACGGGACTGCAGGTCTCCGCAGTCGGGCTCGGCACGGGCGGCCTCGGACGCGCGGAGATCACAGATCGCGATGCAGAGCGCTTACTTCACGGCGCCCTTGACCTTGGCGTGACACTCATCGACACCGCCCGCAGTTACGGCCTTGCGGAAGAGCGCATCGGTCGGTCCCTGTCGGGTCGCCGGTCGCATTTCGTTCTCTCCACCAAGGTCGGCTACGGTATTCCGGGCATTCAAGACCTCACCTACGACGCCGTCGTCGCCGGTGTCCGTGAAGCGTTGCGGACGATGCGCACCGACCATCTCGACATCGTCCACCTCCATTCCTTCCCTGCCGACATCATCCGCCAAAACGGGCTGTTCGACGCGCTCTCCGCAATGCAGGACAAGGGATTGGTGCGAGTAATCGCGTATTCGGGGGACAACGACGATCTCGGCTGGACGATCGATTCGGGACGGGTCGGGTCCGTCGAATGTTCCGTGAACGTCCTTGACCAGCGGGTGCTCGACTGGATGCTGCCGCGCGCGAAAGAGCGCGGGCTTGGCGTGATCGCCAAACGTCCGCTGGCCAACGCTCCCTGGACGAGAACACGCCGTCCAGAAGGCCACGACGTGTCGACCTATTGGGACCGCTGGTTCGCACTGCACCTCGATCTGCCTGTCGACCCGGTTCCCCTCTTCCTCCGGTTCGCAGCCTACACGTGGGGCGTCGATGCCGTCATCACGGGCGTCTCTTCACTCGAACATTTGGAACAGAATGTGCGGGCCGTCGACGAAGGGATACTTCCGGGAGGAATGGTGGAGATGCTGCGACATGCATTCAGGACGCATGACCAGAATTGGTACGGAGTGACGTAGATACATGATGCAGAGCTTAGATTATCATCCGCAATGAACGCAAAGATTGTTACCGTTCATTCATTGCGCCATCTTCTCCCTTCCGCCTTCGCTCTGTTCACTGCCCTACTGTATGGAGCAGTCTCCTGCAGTACTCCGGCTGGACCTGAGCCCATCGATGCGCGTCCGTTCGTCTTTCGTGTGTCGGTCAAAGACGGATTCGGCATGCCGCTTTCGGGCATCCGGGTTAGCGCATGGAATGCATTGTCGGTCACCAGCCTCGGAAAACGCACGACAGTACCGACAACTCTTGCGCAAACGACGGTCGGTATCGTGGCGCCCACTCCCGGACGAGCGACACTGATCCTGAGTGAATTCAACAGCGTGCCGCTGGACACGCTCGTCGACCGTCAGGTCCTCGCGGCCGGCACCTATGCCATTTTTTTTTCCGTCAATCCCGCCGTGGGAACGCGGGTCTACCTATGCCGCCTAGCGGTCGTGGATACTGCGACAGGAAACGAGATCCATAACAGTGCAATCACTATGGTTCTGTGGCAGCCTGACGCGGCGATCGCAATACTTGGATGGACCGACGCTCAGGGAATTGTTGAGATCTCCGACGCCGCCCTTTTCCCCAACGTCCTCGATCTTCCTATGTTGTTCGAGACCTTGAACAATTCCACGCCGGTCGGCACGTTTCTGGTCACCGATACAGTCACCGTGTATCTCAAGGATACTACAGCGAACCGGACGACGGATTTCACCACGGTGATCTCAAAAGGCATCAATTCGGTCAACGTCGTGTGGACGGATCCGATGACCGCCGGCCGGACGGTTCGTCGGCCTCGTCCGGGTCAGACGATAAGTATCCATCGAATCTCCGGTCGGGCGGCGGGATGGCAACTGCTGCAAAATTATCCAAACCCCTTCAATTAATGCAAGCACGAAATTCGAAAAGCGAAATGAAGTCCATCGCCCATCTCGACTTGGACTGTTTCTACGTGTCCGTCGAACGGATCAACGATCCGTCATTGATCGGCAAACCGGTCGCCGTTGGCGGAAGTCCCAAAGGCCGCGGCGTTGTAGCTTCCGCGTCGTATGAGGCGCGGGTGTTCGGTGTTCGCTCCGCAATGCCGGCGTCGCAGGCGCTTCGGCTGTGTCCGCACCTCATTTTGGCGCGCGGTCATTACGACCAATACTCCAGCATTTCCCTTGCGCTGTACAAGCGCATGTTGGAGCTCGCCCCCATTGTCGAACGTGCGTCGATCGATGAGATGTATCTGGACTTCACGGGAACCGAATCGCTGTATGGCAACGACCTCCCGGGGTTTATGAAAAAGCTCCAGAGGATAGTGCTCGACGAATTCTCCCTCCCATGTACGATCGCCCTTGCGGCAAACAAGCTTGTAGCAAAGATCGCCGCAGGGACCGTAAAGCCGAACGGTGTTATTACGGTCCCCCACGGAACGGAGGCCGGTTTCCTGGCGCCGCTCCCAGTCGGCGTCATTCCTGGGGTCGGGAAGAAGACGGAAGAATTTCTCGTCGCCCGCGGGTTTCGAACGGTGGCCGACGTGCAAAAGCACACGCAGGAGGAGTTCCTCCGCCTTCTCGGCAAACACGGACTTTGGATCCACAGCGCATCTCTTGGACGCGGCTCGGAGACCGTGGAATCGGAATCGACGAGAAAGAGCATCAGCCGGGAAGAGACGTTCGACAGGGACATCCAGGACCTTCCGCAATTGGAGAAGATCCTTTTCGCGTTGACAGAAGACGTCTGCTCCTCCACACGGAAGAAGGAGTGGAAAGCGCGTAAAGTTTCGGTCAAGTTCCGCTACTCCGACTTCACAACGTTCATACGTGAACGGACGATCGAACCGACGAACAGCGATCCCGTCGTTTTCGCAACGGCTGCCGAGCTGTTACGGTCGAACTTCGACCGCCGCAGAAAGCTTCGATTGATCGGCGTGCGGCTCAGTCATTTCGTGGACGATACGCAGATGGAACTTGCGCTTACAGAGGATGGGGAGAAGGAAAAGAAGAAGTTCAAGGCGGTGGATGATGTGAGAAAAAAATTTGGAGATGCGGCGGTGCATGTGGGGAGTTCGGGCACAAAAGAAGATGAACTTGGTTAAGTAGTCTGCACACCGGTGCCTTGCGATGCGTTTGAGAAGGTCGGAGAGTAAATTGGGTCGGAATAGCTCAAATTGAGACACGCTCGCCACCTTCGCCCGCGAATGCAGGGCATCACTCCGCACATTAATCCGGAGTATACTGTCGGAATTACTGATACCTTCCATCCCTTCCGGGCACGGCGGCATCCCCCTTCTTCGAATTTCTGAGAAAGTGCTAGCGATTCCTTATATCAAGTGGTAGATTCCTAAGTTTGAGATTCGGCTGGTCCCCTGCTTTGACTCAGGGGGCAGTGTGACGGAATCTGGGAGACGGGCCTTCGTTCGCTGACGCGTTTCGGCGCGGACGAAGGCTTGCCGTTGATTGGACGAACTCATTCGTCGCATCCAGATTGTTGCGCAGGAAGGTGTACGCAACAAAACGACACGCACACACCCTGGCGGTGGCCGATGATAGGACAAACTCTTTCTCATTATACCATTCTCGAAAAGCTCGGCGAAGGGGGCATGGGCGTTGTCTACAAAGCTCATGACCTAACGCTCGACCGCGTTGTCGCCCTCAAATTCCTTCCTGAACACGTCTCCGCTTCCGGACAAGATTCATCCCGCTTCATGCAGGAAGCCCGCGCTGCCGCGGCACTCACGCATCCCAATATCTGCACAATCCACGGCATCGAAGAACACGAAGGCCGACAATTCATCGTGATGGAGTTCGTCGACGGGCACATGCTTCAGGAGAAGAAGCATCAGATCCCGTTGAAGCAGGCCCTGGAGATCGGCATTCAGGTCGCCGAGGGACTCGCTGCGGCTCACGAAAAAGGGATCGTGCACCGCGACATCAAGCCCGAGAATATTATGATACGCAAGGACGGGACCGTCCAGATCATGGATTTCGGCCTTGCAAAACTCCGCGGAGCAACACGCCTTACAAAAGAGGGATCGACGGTGGGAACGGCGGGGTACATGTCTCCCGAACAGGTCCAGGGAATGGAGACCGACCATCGGACTGACATCTTCTCTCTCGGCGTCATTCTCTACGAGCTTATAACGGATGGTTCGCCTTTCAAGGGCGTCCATGAAACGGCGATCGCGTATGAGATCGTCAACGTCGATCCGCCCCCGATGTCGTCCGTGAAGCTGGACATCGACCCGGAGCTGGACGCGATCGTGATGGATTGTTTGGCAAAGGATCCTGCAGACCGGTATCAGTCGGCGGCGGAGCTTGCGCGTAATCTTCGGCGGTTCAAGCGTGAATCGAGCCGGCAACGCATGAGTCGTGTGACCGCGGCAAGGCCTGCTCTTGCATCCCGTATCGTACCTGAATCGGCGCCCGATATCGCTTCAGCGCCGCTGTGGAAACGGTACTTTCCGTGGACGATTGCGGGCATTGCCACGCTGCTCGCAGCGATCGCAGGGGCTCTTTCCATCTTTTCATCTCCTCCAACCAGCCCTTCCATCCAGGCTTTGATCACTTCCCCAAGCGGGATCAACTTCCATTCGTACGGTGACGCCTCGGGCCCCGTGGTTATTTCTCCGGACGGCCGCATGATCGCGTTCACCGGTGCAACGCTCGAAGGAAAGACAAGATTGTATCTTCGACCGCTCGATGCGGGATCGGCAACGGCGCTGGCCGGAACGGATGGCGCGTACTATCCATTCTGGTCGTACGACAGCAAATGGATCGGCTTCTTCTCCCGTCCGACCGGCAAGCTGAAGAAAGTGGACATCGCCGGAAATCCGCCGGTCACGATCTGCGACGCGTTCAACGGGCGCGGAGGGGCGTGGGGTGTAAATGATATGATCATCTTCAGCAGAACAGCTGCCAATCCCCTTATGGCCGTTTCCGCCGCCGGCGGCGAACCAGTTACGTTGCGCGGTATCGACACCTCGCGCAACGAATCCAGCCAGCGCTGGCCGCAGTTTCTTCCAGGCGGAAAACACTACCTCTACTTTTCGCGAACCGCATCGTTCGGCGCGGAAGCCGAAGGTGACGCCATCATGGCCGCCTCCATCGACGGCGGACCGAGCACGTTTGTCGTGAATTCATCCTCGAACGCGCAATTTTCCTCCGGGTATCTTCTGTATATGCGCGGATCGTCCTTGCTTGCCCAACGCATGAACGAAAGCAGCCTGACCCTGGAAGGCGACGCGATGTCCGTTGCCGAAGGCGTGATCAACGATCCTGGGTTCAGCCTGGGAGTGTTCTCGGCATCGCGCAACGGCATTCTTGTTTACCAAACGGGAGAAGGACTCGCAGGAGCGCGGATGGTGATCGTCAATCGTCAGGGAAAAGAACTTTCGTTCGTTGGAGACATCATCGAACACTTCTGGGTCCGGATCTCGCCCGAAGGAAAGCGAATCGTGATGGGCATCTTCGAGCCCAAGTCACGAACTCAGAATGTCTGGATGTATGATATCAATCGGGGAGGTCGGAGCAGATTCACGACCGGCCTCAGCGCCGATATCAATCCGGTGTGGTCCCCGGACGGAAAGAAAATCGCTTATACCAGCATCGTTGGCGACGATTTCAGCGTTCACATACGTCCCGCCGCGGGAGGAGGAGCCGACGAAACGATCATCACAACGCGCGAACAGATACTTTCCTCGGATTGGTCTCCCGACGGCACAACGCTCTGCATCGACCACTATTCCCCCCAAACACAATCCAATATCAGTCTGCTCTCCGTCGGCGGAGACGGAAAGCTTCGACCATTTGTGCAGACAGCCTACAATGAATTCGGCGGAAGGTTTTCGCCGGACGGGAAATGGATCGCCTACGGGTCGGACGAAACGGGACAGATGGAGGTCTTCGTTCGCCCGTTTCCGGGCCCCGGAGTTCCCCTCAAAATAACGACCACAGGAGGCCGCACACCCACATGGCGGCGGGACGGGCGGGAATTGTTTTACATCAGCAATGACAACAAGACCATGGCAGTAGAGATCCGCCCAGCCGGAACGACGCTGGACATAGGTCGGACCACAACCCTCTTCGCCCGAACACCCATTATGGCGGAGTACGAGCCGTTTGCCGACGGGCAACGGTTCCTTGTGAACAGACTTATTGAACCGAAAGCGACCGAGCCGGTGACGATCGTTACGAATTGGACGGCGAAGCTGAAGAGATAAGAGCTCGCTGGGCGCATGGCGCAGTGCGATGGGATGCACATGATATTGAATTTTCGATTGTCGATTGTCAATTGTCGATTTACGCTAAGCGCACACCAAACAAGAACTCATTTGACCTCAACAAGGAAATGATCGGTACAACCGTAAGTCACTACAAGATCCTCGAGAAGCTGGGTGAAGGCGGAATGGGTGTGGTTTACAAAGTCCCGAAATTCCCTGCGAGCGCTTTTTGCGAGCAGTTGGAATTTCGAGGATCCCACCGTTTTCCGGCGGGACCGGCCCATGATTGGAGGTCGAAATGATCGGACAATCTATATCCCATTACCACATTCTCGAGAAACTGGGGGAAGGGGGAATGGGGATAGTGTACAAAGCCCGGGACACGAAGCTCGACCGGACCGTCGCTCTGAAGTTCCTCACCGACCGTGTCAACAAGGACGAACCGGCAAAGGCTCGCTTTCTCCAGGAGGCCCAGGCAGCGGCCGGACTCAATCATCCCAACATTTGCACGGTGTACGGCGTCGATGAGCACGAAGGACAGCTCTTCATGTCGATGGAATATGTCGAGGGAGGGACGCTGCGTGAGAGACTCCCCTACCCTAAAGTGAATGATGCGCTGAACATCGCCGTCCAGATCGGGGAAGCCTTGCAGGAGGCTCACGCCAAGGGGATCGTGCACAGGGATATCAAGGCCGACAACATCATGCTCACCGCCAAGGACCAGGCGAAGGTCATGGATTTCGGTCTTGCAAAGCTGAAAGGTGCCCTTAAGCTGACACGCACTTCGAGTACGGTCGGAACGCTCGGATACATGGCACCCGAACAGATCCAGGGGGGAGAGGTCGACTACCGAAGCGACATCTTCTCGTTCGGCGTACTTCTGTTCGAGATGCTGACCGGGAAGCTCCCGTTCCGCGGCGAACATGAAGCGGCAATGGTCTACTCCATCGTTAATGCCGAACCGGTATCGCTCACCACCTACGTGTCGGACGCCCAGCCGGAATTGATCAGGATTCTCGGTCGCTCATTGGAGAAAGACCCCGAAGATCGATATCAATCGGCGGCGGATATGGTCAGCGAATTGCGCCATGTGCTGAAGCAGTCCTCGCGTGTGCAGCGATCTTCACCACATGTGCCGGTCGTTGCTTCTCGAAGCGAGCAAACGATATCCTCGGTCCCGAGGCCATCATTTTCTCCAAAGAACATTTGGATAATTGGAGGAGGCGCAGGGATTCTCGTTCTTGGAGCTCTCCTATACGGTTTCTTTTTTGCCGGAGGAGGATCGTCAGGAGAACGTGCGAGCTTGAATCCTGAAATGACTCTCCGAGTTCTGCCGATTCCCTTCAGCGAGTTTTCATATCCCGGCATCTCCAAAGATGGAAATTGGATCGCATTCCCGGCTGCAAACGCGAATACGAAGTGGGACATCTATTATATGCACGCTTCCGCCAATGAGTCGAGGCGCATCACGACAGATTCGATCGACACCGGGTGGAACCTCAATGCGGATATTTCTCCGGATGGAAGTCTCATCGTCTATCAAAGACCGCGCACGGACATCGTTGATCTCCCCGTCGACATTTGCGTTATCTCGTCGATCGGAGGTCAAAGCAAACGACTTGTCCAGCAAGCCTCACTTCCACGATGGCGGCCGGACGGGCAGCGGATCGGATACGTTCGATTTTCTACTCGAACGCAACGGTCTACTTACAACCTCTGGAGCATGAGATCAGACGGGACTGATAACCGGTTGGAGTTCGCAGACACTCTCGGAAACGCATACCGTGCTTCCCGGTATTCTTACAACTGGTCTCCCGACGGCCGGTCCGTCGCGTGGATACGGTCCTTTGAAGGTGGATATCAGGAGGTTATTACGCGCGAACTTTCCAGCGGCGAGGAACGTCAATTGACGTTCGACAAGAAGAATATCGACGATGTTGCATGGACGAAGAACGGGAACATCATCTTTTCTTCCAATCGCGGGGGCAATACAAACCTTTGGGTCGTACCGATTGACGGCGGCACCCCCACGCAACTGACAAAAGGGGGCGGTCCGGATATTGGACTGAGTGTCTCGTTGGACGATCAGAAGCTCGTCTACTTGCAGCAACAACAGCTCGGGACAGTTTGGATCGCAAATCTGCGATCGGCGTCGACCCAGCAACTCACCTTTGACGACCGAAATGTTCAGAGTCTCGCAATTTCTCCTGACGGGCAGAAGATCGCCTATACCATGAGCGAAATCGACCCACTCAAACCGGGAGTGAGCCTCTATCTGCAGAATCGGAATGGATCGGACAGGCGGCTTTTGCTGTCCGCAACAGCAGGTGTATCGTCTCTCGAGTGGTCGCCGGACGGTGCGAACATCTCGTATGCGATGGTCGGATTAGAGGATCCTGCCGACTCGGCTAGGATCTTTGTCATCGATGCAGGGGATCCCTCGGACCCGAGAGTATTGACCCCGGGAACAGGCGCAACGTGGATAACACCACAAACACTTGTCGTCTCAAGAGTGAGGGCAAGTGTTGAATCGCTGAATTCGTACACATCGTACGCCGAAGTCGTCGGATTGAATGAAACGCTTCCGCACAGGCGATTGGATGATTCTATCACCGTTCTTCGCGCAATTCAGGGAAACAGGATCCTCATATTGGATCGGCATGCTGCGCGATCCGGACTTTGGACTGTGTCGTCGGAGTATCTTGTCGACGTATCGAAAGCCGCACCAAAGAAAGTTGTCCCGCCGGACGGCGGCCTCTTGATACCTGGACGAAGGTCATTGTATGTCCTGGACAAGAAGGATCGCCTGATGAAAGTCGATTATTTGACGGGGAGCAAGCAACGGGTGCGAGGCTCTCTTTCGGGGCTGAGCTTCGCTTCGTCCGTATTGGCAAGCAGACTTATCAGCGTGACAAACCAGGATGTACAGATCGCCTCAACGATCGGCGTAAATGATGATGATTCGGAGCTCACCTTCGTGGCGCTTCGGTTCAGTGCAAAACTCGTGATGATCGAGAATATCTTTAAATGAGGATATCTGGTGCTCGAGTTTGCAGCGAAGTACTGACAATCCCCAAAGCGGACGGATATTTGAACAACAAGCCAGCATGACCTATGGTCGGTCAAACGGTCTCACATTACAATATCCTCGAGAAATTAGGTGAAGGCGGCATGGGCGTCGTCTACAAAGCCCAAGACACCACGTCCCAAAATGGCCCGCGAGCGCTTTCCAGCGAGCGGCTGCCATTTTGCGGATCCCGCCGATGTCTGGCGGGACTCGACCACAGCGGGAGCAAGCAATGATCGGTCAAACGATTACCCACTATAAAATCCTCGAGAAGTTGGGCGAAGGTGGAATGGGCGTTGTTTACAAGGCTCAAGATACAACCTTAGACCGCCTCGTCGCGCTAAAATTTCTTCCTGAGCATGTCTCGGCAGGTTCAGCAGAATTGGAGCGTTTTCTTCAGGAAGCCAAAGCCGCTGCAGGCTTGAATCATCCCAACATTTGTACGATCCACGGTATCGAGTCGGAGGCAAAAAGGACTTTTATCGTTATGGAGTACGTTGACGGAAATACACTCCGCCATCTCGCGCTTCATACGCGTACGTTCGATGCGATACTCCCGTATGCTCTTCAAATCGCGGAAGGATTGGAAGAAGCACACAAGAATGGCATCGTGCACCGAGATATCAAAGCCGACAATGTTATGGTCAATTCAAAGAACCATGCCAAAATCATGGACTTTGGTCTGGCCAAACTCCAAGGATCGCTCAAACTGACCAAGTCAACAAGTACGGTCGGAACACTGGCATACATGGCACCTGAGCAAATCCAAGGCGCTGATATCGATACGCGTGCAGACATTTTTTCTTTTGGCGTGTTGCTCTTCGAAATGATCACTGGCCGCTTTCCGTTCAGAGGGGAACACGAAGCCGCCATGATGTATTCGATAATGAACGAAAATCCTGCGGACATCGAAGATGCTAGACCAGGGGCGCCACCGGGACTTTCGGACATCATTCGCGGATGCCTGAAGAAGAATCGTGTTGATCGATTCCAGAACATGGGGGATGTCCTTTCCGAACTCCGCAAACTCCGTCAAGGCCTGACGGACAAGAAATTCACCACGGCCCACGTTGATGGCCGCGTACTCCCGGCATCAGATTTGGAGCAAGCAGGAACGTCTCGGAAATTCCGGAAAATCATCGTCGTCGGTGCAATCGCGCTCATTATCCTGGCGGCGGGCGTCGTCTATTTGTTCAATTCCACCCAGGGAAGAATCACGTCGATCGCGGTTTTGCCATTTGCCAATACAGTACGCGATCCGGATCTCGAATATCTCTCAGATGGACTCACGGAGAACGTCATCAATAATGTGTCGAAGATTCCGGGTCTCAAGGTGATTTCCTGGCGTACGTCTTCCCGGTTCAAAGGGACGGAATTCGACGCGGTTACTGTCGGCAAGGAACTGCGCGTCGCCGCAATCCTGTCCGGACGCATGATGAAACGAGACACGATGCTCCATGTCAGCGCAGAATTGGTCGACGCGAGCGATAATACGCAGCTCTGGGGCGAGCAGTATGTTCGAAGACTCGAAGATCTACTGCAACTCCAAGCCGAAATTTCTACGGCGATCGCCGGCAAACTGCAGGTGAGATTCTCGGAGGAAACTCAGCGTAAGGTCACGAAGCTCTATACTGACAACAAAGAGGCGTATGAAATTTATTTGAAAGGTCGTTACCAATGGAACAAGCGAACTCCCGACGCTCTTCGGAGAAGCATCGACCTCTTCAATGAAGCTATAAAAAACGACGCTTCGTATGCCCTCGCTTATGCGGGTCTCGCAGATGCTTACACCGTCTTCGGAAATTTCAACCTCCTTCGCCCCCAGGAGTCGTTTCCAAAAGCAAAATCGGCGGCATTGAAGGCACTGGAACTGGATGAAACGCTTGTCGAGGCTCACACCTCTCTCGGCTACGCGAGCATGTATTACGATTGGGATTGGGCGGCTGCCGAGCGTTCGTTGCGCCGCGCACTCGACTTCAACCCAAATTATTCCACTGCCCACAGTTGGTATTCTTTTTTGCTGACGGTCCAGGGCCGGTTCGCTGAAGCAGGCCTCGAGCGGTCGCTGGCGCTCGATCTCGACCCATTTTCCCCGGCCATCAATACAGATGCCGGGATTTCCGCATACTTCCAGGGAGAGATTGAAGAAGCGATTCGTTTCTATGAACGGGCTCTGGAGGTCGACCCTCTTTTCGTTGCGGCGTACGTGCCTCTCGGGGGCGCCTATGCCCGCAAAAAGGAGTACGACAAAGCAATGGAGCTCCTTCAGCGGGCCAGCATGTTTTCGAGCGGGCATCCGATCGCCGTCGCTGCTATCGGATACATCTATGCAATGTCGGGGAAAAAAGAGGACGCACGTATGATGCTCGAGTTGCTGCAGGAGCGAGCCCGGGAAGAATACGTTTCACCGTATTGGGTTGCGATCCTGTGCACGGGGCTGAACAACTCTGACCAGGCCCTGAAGTGGCTCGAACGGGCCTTGAAGGACCGGGATGGTTATATGGTGTTTTTGAACGTCGAACCGGTATTCGAACCGCTTCGTAATGAACCGAGATTTCAGGAACTACTCAAGAAAATGGGATTCTAACACGCGGCACGGGATGACTGTATGATCGGACAGACCATTTCACGCTACAAGATCCTGGAAAAGCTGGGCGAAAGCGGCATGTCCGAAAATCACCCACGAACGTCTTTTGCGAGTGGCTGTGATTTTCAGGAACCGGAGTCTTTTTGGCGGGGGCGCGCCATATGATCGGCGCAACAATATCTCACTACAAGATCATTGAGAAGCTCGGAGAGGGCGGCATGGGCATAGTCTACAAAGCCCAGGACACCACGTCCCAAAATGGCCCGCGAGCGCTTTCCAGCGAGCCGTCCCAAAATGGCCCGCGAGCGCTTTCCAGCGAGC
>Ga0155966_1088_pt3 | contig 14230 bp, 5 predicted proteins | sample RifCSPlowO2_02_FD_107620 | JGI IMG/M metagenome (GOLD analysis project Ga0155966, IMG submission 107620) | Ignavibacteria bacterium RIFCSPLOWO2_02_FULL_55_14 | reverse complement strand
AACACGGTCTATACGGCAGATAACGTGGGTGCACCGGAAGGATTTACTCGTCCTCAATGTTCGACTGTGAGCATCGAAGGGGGGCATGCGTTGACGATGAATGTAAGGGACAACAGCGCTTCCGCATCCTCCGTGTATTTCAAGTTGTTCAAAATGAAAGTGCCCGTGTTCTCTACAACTGTGCTGCGGTATTCGTTGAACCCGCAGAGTGAGTTGGGCAGGCGGGTTCATGTTGATCTTCTCTTCGTAGACGGAAGTCGTCTGTCAGAATTTCAGCCGCTCGCAAACGACGGCGCATCCTTGCAAAGTCCACGCGGCAGTATGCAGGCATGGTCGTCGGTCGTATGTTCCGTCGGAATATACGCCGCGGGCAAGGCTATCCAGGAGATTCTCGTCGGCTACGACAACGCCGGCGACATCGGCAATGTCACCGCGTATCTCGACAGCATCGAAATCGTCATTGCCGGCGATGTGCCGCCGCCATGGACGAAGACAGACGTAGGCGCTGCGGAGCCGGCGGGAAATGCGGCGATTGAAGACGGGCTTTGGTATGTTCTGGGAGGCGGGACCGGCCTGCAATATACCGGCGACAAATTCCACTTCCTTTCCCGGCCATTCACGGGTAACGTCTGTATCACGGCTCAATTGGAAGGCTTGGAACAGGTGACTGGTCCGTCGTTTGCGGGCGTGATGATCAGAGAATCACTGTTGGCAAACTCCAGGTCTATCATGGTGGGCGTGTATCCCCAATACGGCCTCCAGACGTCCTTTCGGGTGACCCCAACGGGTCCAGTGACGACAATCACACATGACGCAGGGTCAAAGTCGGCACCGCGATGGCTCCGTGCGGTTCGAACGGGTAATGTATTCAGTACATTCACTTCCGTAGACGGCGAAGCCTGGCTGGATACGCTTCACACCGTCACGTTGGCGATGGATTCAACGCAATCCGTTGGATTGGCAGCAAGTTCCGGATCGGGAAGTGAGACGATCGATACGCGCTTCACGTCGGTGTCCGTCACAGTCACACCTGCAACGAGTGTCAGCGAACCGGTCCATCAACTCCCCGCGGATTTCCAGCTGTACCAGAACTATCCCAATCCCTTCAATCCGATGACAACGCTGCGATACGCGTTGCCCCGGGCCAGTTCGGTCGATATTGAGATCTACAATACCATGGGGCAGAGAGTGGCTGTGCTCGTTCGTGCTGAACAAACGGCAGGAGAATATCGCGTGCAATGGAATGGCATAAACGGGTCCGGCACGCAAGCGGCAAGCGGAGTCTATATGTGCCGGATGCGCATACACAGCGCGCTCAACGGCCGATCGGAACTCCGGGTGTTGGGTAAGAAGTTGTTGCTCCTTCGCTAGCGAATGATGCGATTGACGCTGACATATTTCGCGTGTGCGGCAGGGGCCGTGTTCGGTGGCGTGCCGGGAATGTCGCTCTCTGCGCAGAATCTACCCGCTTCACCGGGGAGAGTAAACACAGCTACGCTCACTGGAAAGGTCATGTGCGGATATCAAGGTTGGTTTGCAGTACCGTCGGACGCGATCAATCGCGGTTGGTACCATTACGCGATGGGAGGCGTGTTGGAGCCCGGCAGGTGCAAGTTCGACCTTTGGCCGGACATGTCAGACATGGGGGACGACGAAAAATACGCCGCCCCGGGGTTTGTGACAGCAAGTGGAGAACAGGCATACCTCTTCAGTTCGCAGAACAGGACAACGGTCGTCCGTCATTTTCGATGGATGCAGGACTACGGCATTGACGGAGTGTTCGTTCAGCGTTTCGCCTCAGAAGTACGGGGCGCAGGACTGACGCAGTTCAACAACGTCCTCGAAAGCTGTCGTGCCGGAGCCCGCCTGCACGGACGATCATATGCAGTGATGTACGACCTCTCGGGATTGAAGCTTGGTCAGACGTCATCCGTCATTGCGGACTGGAAAATGCTCGTCGGTACCAAGAAGATCACGAATGACCCGACGTACCAACGTCACAATGACAAGCCGGTCGTTGCAGTATGGGGCATCGGCTTCAGCGACGGACGCCAGTATACGTTGCAGGAATGTGAAGCGCTCGTCGACTTTCTGAAGAACGACACGACGTATGGAGGCTGCACGGTGATGGTCGGCGTTCCGACGCACTGGCGGACGCTTGAGGGGGACGCCGTAGCCGATTCGCTGCTCTTGACGATCTGTAAGAAGGCGGACATTGTCAGTCCGTGGTTTGTTGGCCGCCCCCACACGCTCGAAGCCGTCTCTACACACGCTGAGGGCGTTGTCGTCCCGGACCTTGCCTGGTGTACGTACTACGGCAGGGAATACCTGCCCGTGGTCTTTCCCGGGTTCAGCTGGCATAACATGAAGCCGGAATCTCCGATGAACCTGATACCGCGGCTGAAGGGGAAATTCCTGTGGTCGCAGTACTACAAGTATATCGGCTCGGGTGCGACGATGATCTATCAGGCTATGTTCGATGAGATCGACGAAGGCACGGCGATCTTCAAGTGCACGAACGATCCGCCGGTCGGTGCCAGCATGTTCGTGGATTACGAGGGACAACCGACCGACACCTATCTCTGGCTCGCCGGTCAAGGCGGCAGGATGTTGCGTCGGGAAGTGGCGTTGTCCGACAGCATTCCGCCGAGGTCCCCGGCTGACGTAGAGAACCGCGGCGAGGAGCATCCGCAGGGATTCCAACTCGATCAGAACTATCCCAACCCGTTCAATCCCGGGACGCAGATCGGTTATGAAATACCGGAGGATACATTTGTAGACATTTCAATCTACAGCTTGGTGGGCGAAAAGGTCGCGACGCTTGTCAATCGTACCCAGCCGGCGGGCAGGTATCGAATAGCCTGGGACGGCATGAATGAGGAGGGGTTGAAAATGCCGAGCGGCGTCTACGTGGGTCGATTACACTCGTCGTCGTACTGTATGTCGAAGAAAATGGTTCTCATCCGCTAACAACGTCAACGATGCGATTTCTGAGCGACACGGATTACATTGTCATTGCCGCCTACCTGCTTGTGCTGGTCGGGCTTGGGTTCTATGTGCGGAAGCGGGCGTCGAAAAGCATCGAGGATTACTTCCTGGGCGGTAAACGTCTGCCATGGTGGGCCATGGGTATCTCGGGAATGGCGTCGTATCTCGACATGGCAGGGACCATGTTGATCGTCTCGTTCCTGTACATGCTCGGACCTCGCGGGCTCTTCGTGGAATTTCGCGGCGGCGCCGTTCTCGTACTGGCATTCATGCTTGTGTGGACGGGCAAATGGCACTACAGATCGCGTTGCATGACGGGAGCGGAATGGATGGAATATCGTTTCGGAACGAATTGGGGCGGCCAGGCCGCTCGGCTCATTTCGGCTGTCGCCGTTATCGTGACGACAGTCGGGATGCTTGCGTACATGATCAAGGCACTGGGGATGTTTATGTCGATGTTCCTGCCGTACTCTCCTGCTCAGTGCGCCCTTGCGATGATCGGCGTTGCGACGCTCTACACGATCGTCTCAGGATTCTACGGCGTCGTGTACACGGACATGTTCCAGTCGATGATCGTGTTCTCTGCGATCGTCGTCATCACCTTCTTTGCCGCGCTGCGGGTTTCCAGTGCGGAGGGTCTGGCCTCTGTTGCGTTCAACGTTACGGGCGACGCCCGGTGGATGAGCTCGTCACTTCCCTGGCACGCCGACATGCCTCGGGGATACGAAGCATACCAGAACCTGGCGCTGTTTGCCCTCTTCTATTTTGTGCGCAACGCGTTCATCGGCATGTCTTCGGCAGGAGCGGACCCGAGGTACTTCGGGGCCCGAAGCGAGCGTGAATGCGGAACGATGACAATGCTCTGGACTTCGCTGATGATGCTCCGGTGGCCGATGATGATCGGCCTCGCGGTCCTGGGGCTGTTTCTTGTGAACGGCCTCTTTCCCGATCAATCGGTGACTGCGCAGGTTGCAGACGTGATCAAAACGCACGTACAGGGGGTCTCCAAAGAACGATGGGCGGATACGTTGGCCGATATTCAGAATGTCCCGGGTATGTTTCCATCTCAAGTGATCGGCGGCATTCAGTCCCTGCTCAACGATGACTGGCAGACAAAACTCCATCTGGTGAGCTTTGAAGGGACCGTCAACCCAGAACGGATCGTTCCGGCGGTGATCCTGCTCTCCCTGCCCGTGGGTTTCCGCGGATTTCTGCTGATCGCGTTCATCGCCGCCGCCCTCTCTTCGTTCAATGCGACCGTGAATACGACGACGGGATATTTCACGCGCGACATGTATCAGCGCCACATGAGGCCGCGAGCCACGAACAGGGAATTGATCGCCACGTCGTATCTGTTCACCGTTGCGCTTGTATCCGCCGGCTTGGTGCTTGCGCACAACATCCACAGCATCAACCAGATCTGGGGGTGGATCATCATGGGACTCGGGGGAGGACTGGCGATCCCCTCGCTGTTGAAATTCTATTGGTGGCGATTCAACGGTGGCGGATTTGCCATAGGCACGGCGGTGGGCATCGCGGCGGCGATCGCTCAATCATTCCTCCGGCCCGGGCTTCCGGAGTGGCAACAGTTCGGCCTCGTTGCGATCGTATCCCTGATCGCGACCGTTCTCGGCACATATCTCACTGAGCCGACGGATGACCGGGTGTTGAAGCATTTCTACGAGACCACAAGGCCGTTCGGTCTTTGGAAACCATGCCGGGACCGGATGGATCCGGCGGCGCGTACTGCAATGCAGCGTGAGCACACGAATGATCTCTTGGCGATTCCTTTTGTGCTGTGCTGGCAGGTCACGCTGTTCCTCTTGCCCATGCAGCTCATGATACGGTCATACGCCGCGTTCCGCTCCACGTTGGTCCTGTTCGTCATCGGTATGGCGGGAATGTACTGGTTCTGGTACAGACACCTGCCCCTGCGGACGTCTCCCGTACTTCAGAGTATCGCAGAGCCTGTAACATCGCATACTGCACGCGGCGGCGTGTAAGCCTCAGGCCCTCTTCACAAAGTCACGGTTGATCAATCTCACGACATTCTGCGGACAACCCATGGCAACGAAAAAGAAATACGAGGCCCTGCGCGAGAAGATCATTGCTCACATCAAGAAGCATGATCTCAAGCAGAACGACCAATTGCCGACGGTGCGCGATCTGATCGAGAAGTTCCACTACAGTTATGCGACCGTTCATCGAACGCTGATTGAAATGGAGAATGAAGGTACGATCACCAAACAGCATGGCAAAGGATTGTATGTCAACAGAATTCCCTCAAAGTCGGGACACAACAAGAATGTTGCCCTCATCATTCCCAAAGACTTCAGCGCACACAGAATCATGCTCGATGTTCTTTCCGGGGTCCGGTCCGCACTCGAAAAAGCGAACATCAGTTTTATCGTTTCCATTTCCAATATGAGCCATGAGAAGGAAAAGGAAACCATCGCCAAGCTGCTCGCAAAGCAAGTTGACGGAATGATCATCTTTCTTGAGGACCACTACAAGGAGGATTATTCCCACATCACGGCATTGAAGCAAAGCAAGTATCCGTTTGTCCTTATCGACCGATACATCCCCGGACTGGAAACGGACTACGTCGTGATCAACAATCATGATGCCATGGCTCGTGTCTGTTCCTACCTCAAATACAATCGTTCGTGCGACGAGATCGTCTTTGTACCGTCGAATGACTCGTCGATCGCGGCATCTTCATCGGACGAGAAACAACTCGGCTTTCGCTCTGCGATCAAAATGCTCTACGGCAAGGAACGGGCGACCGTGCTGATGCTGGAAGAGCTTGTCAATAAACTCAACGTGCTCTGCAAGACGTACAACAACGTCGGGGTGTGCCTCAATCACGACACGATGCTCAGGGACTTTCAGCAGGAGCTGGAAACGGCCAAAATGACCATTCCGGCAAACTGTCACATATTTGGATACGATCGCAGCTTTGATAACACAACGTATCCGACGGTCGAACAATTCAATGATGAAATGGGACGAAAAGCCGCCGAGATACTGATTGAAAAACTCAAACACCCGACCCGGCCAGTGACGCAACTGCGTTTGAATACAAAGCTCGTCTTTCCGAACGGAACCGGCGGGTTCCAGATGGACAATTGATGACTGAACCGAACACGCGCCCGAAGGACCTCATAATGCGACGACGAACCCTACTCACCATGCTCACGGCCATGTTCTTGTGTTGCCTGGCCGCGTGCTTCCTGACTTCAAGCAACCTAGATCCTGTCGATTACGTCGACCCCAATATCGGGGGAGCGGGTCACATCCTGCAGCCGACCGTACCCGTTGTGCAGCTGCCCAACAGCATGGTCAGGCTGGCTCCGCTCCGCACGCCGGAGGTTCTGGACAAGTACTTGGCGCCGAAGATCTATGAGTTCCCGTTAAACATCACGTCCCATCGCATCGCGGATGCGTTCGCGATCATGCCGACATCGGGGCCGGTATCGGTGAACAGGAAGGCGGTTGCTTCGGAATACGACCACAGCCTGGAAACGGCGACCCCGTATTATTACTCCGTTCTGCTCGAATCCTTCGACATCAACACGGAGTACACTGTTACCGAGCACTCGGAGTATTTCAGGTTTTCTTTTGCACGACCGGGAGAGTCGAACATTCTTCTGCGTGCTCACAAGAAAGGGATGCTGGAGGCCATCGGCGATCGCCAGGTCCGCGGCTATGAGGACGACCTCAATGTCCGGTATTATTTCTTTGCCGAGTTTGATACCCCCTTTGTGTCGAAAGGGACGGCACTCGGGGATGTCATTACCCCGGGGAGCGGCAAAGTCGAAGGTGAAATGAACACGCTCTATGTAAGCTACAACGCCTCCGGGCCGCTCACCGTGGGAGCGCGGATCGGTCTGTCGTACATCAGCCTTGACCAGGCTGAACGGAATGTGAAGACTGAGATTCACGGCTGGGAGTTTGACGTTGTGAGGGATCGTGCTCGCGAGATGTGGAATCGGACCCTGGGGAAGATCAGAGTGGAAGGCGGCACTGAGAAGCAGCGAAGAATATTCTACACTGCTCTCTACCGGTCGCATGAACGAATGGTGGACATCTCCGAGGAGGGAAAATACTACAGCGGGTTCGACAACCAGATCCATGATGACGGCGGCCATGACTTTTACGTCGACGACTGGCTCTGGGACACCTACCGAAGCCTGCATTCTCTCCAGCTTCTCCTGGACCCCGACAAGAAGCTCAATATGATCCGGTCGTATGTGAGGATGTTTGAGCAAGGGGGATGGATCCCATCCTTCCCTCTTCTCAGAGGAGACCACCCTTGCATGATCGGCAATCACTCCGCATCGATGATCACGGACGCCTATCTCAAGGGCCTTCGCGACTTCGACGTGGAAAAGGCATACGAAGGCCTCAAAAAAAATGCGATGGAAGCCACGATGCTTCCGTGGGCGAACGGACCGATGACAGAGCTCGACAAAGTCTATCTTGAGAAAGGCTTTCTGCCCGCGCTCCCACCCGGGAAGAATGAGTGGGTCAAAGAGGTCCATTCGTTTGAGCGACGACAATCCGTCGCTGTGACGCTCGAACACAGTTACGACGACTGGTGCCTGGCGCAACTGGCGCAGGCTCTCGGCAAGAACGACGACCATGCGTACTTCATGAAACGCGCTCTCAACTATCGGACGATGTACGATTCGAGGACAGGGTTCATGTCCCCGAAGACCGCGGATGGGAAATGGATCGAGCCGTTCGATCCGAAGCTTTCCGGGGGACAGGGTGGAAGGGCGTATTTTGCAGAATGCAACTCGTGGACCTACACATGGAGCGTGCAGCACGATGTGCAGGGGTTGATGAACCTCATGGGTGGCCGCGAACGCTTCATCGAGCGGTTGAATCAGCTTTTCAACGAAGGACTGAACACGGACAAGTTCTTCTTCATCGGGCAGTTTCCCGACGCAACGGCTCTCAACGGGCAGTTTGCCATGGGTGACGAGCCGAGCTTCCACATTCCGTACCTCTACAACTACGCCGGGGCTCCTTGGCGTACGCAGAAGATCCTTCGACAGTTGATGGACGTCTGGTTTGACGACGACCCGCTCGGCATTTGCGGAGACGAGGATGGCGGCGCGATGTCTTCATGGTATGTCTTCAACGCCATGGGATTCTATCCCGTCACACCGGGCATGCCCGTCTACAACATCGGCAGTCCCATCTTCGAAAAGGTCACGCTCTCATTGGGAAATGGGAAGGAATTCATCGTCGAGGCGAAGGACGTGTCGGCGAAGAACAAATACATACAGTCCGCGACGCTGAACGGAGACCCGCTGAACAAGCCCTGGTTTGAGCATGCGACGATTGCGAACGGCGGCAAGCTTGTGCTGGTGATGGGGCCCCGGCCGAATAAGGCATGGGGAAGCAGGCCGGAAGACGCGCCCCCGTCGATGAGCGCACCGGAAGAAACGCGCCAAGATTTTTGAGTACCAGCAGCGGAGGAAAGAAATGAAGACTCGAACGAACATTGTGGGCATATTCGTAGGCGCGGTCTTGCTGTTGGGCGGAGAATCGTTGTATTCCCAAAGCGACACGCTTCGTTTTGCGTTCGTCAGCGACTTGCACTTCGGACAGTCCACGTACCTGGGCGAGCAACTGACCCCGGACATCTGGCTTCGCAAAGCCCTGGCGGGCATCGAACGGAAGAAAGCGGATTTCATTTTTCTGGGGGGCGATCTCATTACGTCGAGCAATTCCATCGAGCAGTACGCGATGTTCGACTCGGTGATGGTCACCGCCACGCCCTGGTATCCGATGGCGGGAAACCACGATATCAGCGAGGGAGCATCGGCGACGCTCGACAAGATCGCGACATGGATTCAGCGCGGCTACGGCCGCGGGCCGAACAACCGGGAATACTACGGATTCGTTAAAAAGGGGGTCGGCGCGTTCTTCGTGCTCAACACGCAGGCGCCCTATTCGACCGACCCGGCAGTGAAAGCTCGCGCCGATTCACAGTTGGTGGAGATGGACGCATTCTTCACCGCCAATGCCGCCGTGCCGAACAAATTCGTCTGTTCGCATGTTCCGCTGTTCATCACGTCGCAGCTCGAGGACAGCTCGGGGTATTTCGCCCTCGGACCGTGGTATCGCTCGCGCGTCATTGCCCTGATGAACAAGCACAATGCGCATTCCTATCTGGCGGGCCACAGGCATGAGCATGACCAGAAGACCGATGGGGCGATCACGGTCTACACGAATACGGCGCTCAGCTTTCAGCTCGGAACCGGAAACCAGCGCGGCTATTACATCTACACCGTCACCGCAGGGTCTTTGAAAAGGGACTTCTACCCTTTATCGCTGGAACCGGACGCCGTCCGATGGAAATGGATCGCGTACGGTGATACACGAACAAACGATGCGGCACATCGATCTGTGCTCCAGTCGATGAAGAACAATACACCGGACTACAAATTCATCATTAACGTCGGCGACGACGTCGAGGACGGTACAAATGTGCTTCTTTGGAATACCTGGCAGACCGCGTGTGACCAGATCCTGGGAGGCACAGGTCAGTCAAGCGTTCCGCCGAAATACATGACGGCGGCGGGAAACCACGAGAAACTGGAATTTGGCGGGTTGGCGAATTGGAGGACGTTCATGTCGGGCCAGGTAACGCAGTTTGGCAACGACGGGAAATATTTCACGTTCGACTACGAGGATGCGCGCTTTGTCGTGTTGTATTCGGAGACGGAGAACGACGCCGCGCAGCAGCAATACTACTTGGATGCGATCAAGAACAATCCCAAGAAATGGCTGTTCGCCGTCTGGCACAAGCCCATCTTTGACTTCGGGCCAAAGGTATACGAAGCCGGGATCCACCAGAACTGGGGGGCGCCGTTCTACCAGAACGGAGGCGACATCATCTTTATGGGCCACGCCCACCAATACGTTCGCACCGTGAAGTTGAATTTGAACGGCGAAATGAATCCGCCGCTCGACCCAATCAATGGGACGACGCAAGTCATTACCGGTAATGGAGGCGCTCCCTTGTATCCGGTCGATGAGAATTCCGACGGCAACGGCTACATGGTGGCGTATTCGTTCGACCAGAACAACAGTTGGTTCTACGGCTACACCGAATTAACGGTTGACGGTGACACGCTCTACCTTCGCCACTTCAGCGCAAACGGCGTCGTCATGGATGAAGAAGTGTATTATCCCAACCACAAACACAATGTGGGGGTCCATTTTCATCTCAGTACCCAGACAGTAGGCTCTGGAGAAGTGCTGAAGTCTCCGTCCGACTCCACGTATCCAATCGGCTCGAGGGTCGTTCTCACGGCGGTGCCTGCGTTGGGGTGGAAATTCGACGGATGGAGCGGAGACCTGACCGGACTGTCGAACCCCGACACCGTGATGATGGACACCGTGAAGAACATCACTGCAACCTTCAGTGAGATCCCGGCAGGCCTGTATGAGATTAGGATACACACGGTGGGCACAGGCACAGTCGTGACGGACCCTGCGGGGCCGTACTTTGCCAGCGGCAGCACAGTCACACTCCTTGCCAAACCGGATTGGGACAGCAAACTTGACAGCTGGAGCGGAGACCTCACCGGTTCGGATACCTCCGTGACGATCAGTATGGACGGCCACAAGAGCGTGACGGCGACGTTCAGAAAGCTGAAGACGTGCCTGCTCAACGTGCGACCGTTGTCGCACGGAAGCGTGACGCTCGATCCTTCACGAGGAACGTATGTGGAAGGGTCGGAAGTGCAGATTACCGCGGTGCCCGAAACAGGGTGGGAATTCCATGAATGGTTGGGAGATGTGAACGGCACTGCAAGCAGCACGGCGGTCACGGTGAACTCGGATCTGGATGTTCGTCCGGTATTTCGCCTGATCGGCGGAGGCTTGCAAGATTTCGAAGCGACACATGACACCTACATCCAGGGATCCTTCAGCGCTTCGAGGAATTTCAATGCGGATAGCTGTTTACGCGTTCGTGAAGGAACCTCGGATCTGAACAGATACCGGGCATATGTGCAATTCGACGTTCAAGGAATTGTGGGAAATGTGCTCGGGGCGGTCGTAAAAATGCGTGCCCGGGATTCGGGATTACCGGACGGCAGCGGCATCGGAGCCGGCGTGTATGAGGTGAGCGTCGATAGCTGGACGGAAAGCACACTAAAATGGACCGGAGCGCCGGCGGCAGCCAGCAGGCTCGATACCATGAATATCGTGAACGCGGGGTTGATCTACGGTTGGGACGTGGGTTCGTATGTGACGGCCGAAGCGGCGGGAGACAAAGTGGTAAGCGTGATGTTCAAGGACTTCAAGTCCATGGACAAGCGCGTTGATTTTGAGCGCCGGGAAGACGGCAAGGGTCCGGTGTTGACCGTTCTGACCGACATGTCGACAGGCGTGGAGCAGGGGGAGATCCTGCCGACAAGATATGCGCTCAAGAATAACTATCCGAATCCGTTCAATCCGGAGACGACCATCAGTTTTGAAGTGCCCAAAGAAGGATGGGTGTCGCTGAAGGTGTACGATGTCCTGGGCAAAGAAGTGGCGACGCTGGCCAACGTACACATGCATCCGGGTGTACATCGGGTCCGGTGGAATGCAGGTGCGATGCCGACCGGAGTGTATATCTGCCGGATGACGGCGCCCAACTTTGAAGACTCTCTCAAGATCATCTTCATGAAGTAACACGGAACAGATGGAAGAATCGGCGTGAACATGAATTTCACACCACGTATCTCCGCACGGGTTGCGGTTCTCGCCATCTGTGCGGCGTTTTCCGGCCTTGACACACACGCCTTGTCGCAGGACAAGAGCTTCATTCTCATCGGTGATGTCCACTTTGACAAGCTCACGCTTCACGATATGTCGTGGCTCCAGACGAACTATCCGAACGACGTTGCGCAAGTCAATAATTATTCACAGATAACCCAGAATAATTTCAGCGCATTCATTTCGGAGCTTCTGCATCAGTCGCAGAACGTGACGCCGGTTGTGGCGGGAATGCTGCAAATGGGGGACCTGCAAGAGGGACTTGCCGGGAACATCACGCTCGCCACGCAAATGGCGCAGGAAGCGAGAGATTCCCTTCGGGCGCCTTCTTTCATCCCTCCGTGGATCCTTGTCAAAGGGAATCACGAGGTCACCGGTCCCGGCGGAGCGGAGGCGTTCAACAGCATCATCCTGCCGTTCGTCGCATCGGAACTGAATCAATCCATCCCCGGAACCTCGTACGCCACCCGCATCGGCGATGTGCAGATCATTGTCATCGACTGCTACGACAGAACCAACGTAATACCGTTCCTCAGGAGTCAGCTCACCGGCTCGGACGCGAGATTCAAGATTGTTGCGACCCACATGCCTGTCATACCGGTCACAGCCAGGCTGTGGCATATCTTTCAGGATGATGCGGCCAACAGGGACACATTGCTCAACCTCCTTGCAATGCACAAGGCGCTTGTCGTATGCGGCCATCTGCACAAGTATTCGGTCGTGTCGCGAGCGACGCCCTACGGCCCGGTCGTGCAGGTCATGGCGGCGAGTGTCATCAGCGATCGGAACCGGCATACGCCGAGCTATTACGTCACGTCATTCGGCCCCTCGTTGGTCGATCTGGAACCCGGCTACGACAACAAGTCGTATTTGACGATTGAAGCGCGTTCAATCAGGTCGTACCGGATGGCGGAAATGCCCGGATACGCGGTCCTCAAACTGAACGGCACGACCGGCGCACGGAGGCTCGATGTCTTCGCCGGCCTCGGCGAATTTCTCTATGAGACCGTTGACCTCTCGACCTTCGGCCTGCATGCCGATACCAGCGGCATGGGGGAAATCGTCATGTCGCCGAATGATTCGGTCTTCCTGGCAGAGACCAAGGTCGCGGTGCGTGCCGTTCCGGCGCTCGGCTGGAAGTTCGACGGTTGGAGTGGCTCTCTCTCGGGTACGCTGAATCCTGACACCGTCGTCATGAACGGCGAGAAGAACATCTCGGCGGCATTCAGTCAGATCCCGGCCGGTCAATACGAAATACGGACGACGATCGAAGGGTCGGGCGTCGTCGTAGCTTCTCCGGCAGGTCCGTATTACAGTCCCGGGACCGTCGTGACGCTGACAGCGTGTTCGGACGCCGGGAGCACGTTCAGCGGATGGGGCGGCCAAGCAAGCGGATCAGACACATCGATAACGGTGACCGTGGATAGCCATCTCCAGGTGACCGCGAAGTTCAGGGCTCTCGGGGTCTTCAGCATCAATGCGATCTCCGGCCCCCATGGAACCGTCATCTTCGACCCTTCAGCCTCCACGTATCTGGAAGGGACTAAAGTTCAGCTCAACGCAATTCCCGAGTACGGTTGGGAATTCGCAGAGTGGTTGGGGGACGTAAACGGCACGACCTATGCGGCTTTAGTAACTGTAACGGCGAACATGGGAGTCCGCGCGGTGTTTCGCAAGGTCGGAGGCGGCGTTGTGGTGCTGCGACCGACCGATGACAGCTACATCCGGGGTTCGTTCGGAGCGTCGCGGAACTTCAACGCAGACAGCGCTTTGCGCGTGCGTGAAGGGATATCCGATCTGAACCGCTTTCGCACGTATTTGCGGTTCGACCTTCAAAGCATTTCGGGGAATGTACTAGGGGCGTTCCTGAAGATGCGAGTGCAGGACTCAGGATTAACGGATGGAGAAGGCGTAGGCGCCGGAGTTTACGGCGTAAGTACTGATAGCTGGACCGAAACGACATTGAAATGGAATGGCGCTCCGGTCGCGGGATCACTGATCGACACGACGACCGCAAATGTTGAAGGGAACTATTACGGTTGGGACGTGGGAACGTATGTGACGGCGGAGATTGCGGGAGACAGAACGGTGAGCGTGATGGTGAAGGATTTCAAGTCTTTGGACAGAAGGATTGAATTCGGGAGAAGGGAAGATGGCAAAGGATCCGAGATTGTGGTGTTGACGGATACTCCGACGGACGTGGAACCGGAGCTTCCGGTCCCTGCGAAAGTCGCGTTGTATCAAAACTATCCGAATCCGTTCAACCCACGGACGACCATACACTACGACCTCGTCAGCGCCTCGGATGTGAGTATCCATATTTACGACATGCTGGGTCGGGAGGTCAAACACCTCATTGATGAGCAGCAGGGGCCGGGATCTCTCTCCGTCGCATGGGACGGAAGGGATGACGCCGAACAACCCGTAGGAAGCGGCATCTATCTCCTGCGCTTTA
>Ga0155966_1100_pt5 | contig 14243 bp, 13 predicted proteins | sample RifCSPlowO2_02_FD_107620 | JGI IMG/M metagenome (GOLD analysis project Ga0155966, IMG submission 107620) | Ignavibacteria bacterium RIFCSPLOWO2_02_FULL_55_14 | reverse complement strand
TTGCCGAACGTCTACGCCCAACAACGCTTGACGCTTTCGTGGGCCAATCGCATCTGCTCGCGAGCGGCATGTCTTTGCGCACGCTCATCGAGCACGGCGAAGTCTCGTCCATGATCTTCTGGGGACCCCCGGGCGTCGGCAAAACCACGCTCGCCCGTCTCATTGCACGCCATGTTAAAGCCGACTTTCAGCAGCTCAACGCCGTCGCATCGGGTGTGAAAGAGGTTCGCGACGTCATCTCGAGGGCGGAAAAGAACCGCAGGGGGCGGACACTCGCCACGCTCCTCTTTATCGACGAGATCCATCGATTCAACAAGTCCCAGCAGGACGCCTTGCTTCACGCCGTCGAAGACGGCACGCTGACGCTCATCGGTGCGACGACCGAAAATCCTTCCTTTGAAGTCATTTCTCCCCTCCTTTCACGATGTCAGGTGTACGTCCTCCAGTCCCTTGGGGCCGCAGAACTGGGAGAGATCCTCGACCGGGCGATGAAAGAGGACATCATGCTCAAGGAACTTCGGCTGTCGATCGAGGACAGGACGCTGTTGATGCTGCTGTCCGGGGGTGACGCGCGCAAACTCCTGAACGGCCTCGAGATTGCTGTCCGGATTGCCGGAGCGGTAAGGGGAAAGCCGGCAACGATCACTAAACACCACATCGAACAGGCGTACCAGCGTTCCGCGTCGCTGTATGATAAGGAAGGGGAGCAGCATTACGATATTATCTCCGCTTTTATCAAGAGTATGCGTGGCAGTGACCCGGATGCGGCGCTGTATTGGATGGCGCGCATGATCGATGCGGGCGAGGACCCGAAGTTCATCGTGCGGCGTATGGTTGTCCTGGCGTCCGAGGACATCGGTAACGCCGACCCGCAAGCACTATCGCTCGCCGTTTCATGCTTCAACGCCGTCGATGTGATCGGCATGCCGGAGGCCCGCATCATCATGGCCCAAACGGCCGTCTACCTGGCGAGCGCGCCGAAAAGCAATGCGTCGTATCTTGCCGTGGAGCATGCGCTCGAGGACGCCCGCACGTTCCCCAACCTCCCCGTTCCCCTGCACATCCGCAACGCTCCGACAAAACTTCTCAAGGACCTTGGCTACGGCAGCGGATATAAGTACAGCCACGATTTCAAGGGGCATTTTGAAGAGCAGCAATATCTGCCCGACAAATTGAAGGACAAGGTCTATTATCAACCGACGGAGCAGGGGGAAGAGAAGAGCATCAAAGAACGGCTGAAGGCGTGGTGGAAGAGGAGAAGGGGTTAATTGGCGTGAGGACGGCGGAGTTGGTTAATTTGTAGAACCAGTGCTCAGTGCCCAGTTCTGAGTTCGGTGAAAGAAGGTTAAAAGCCCTGATCCTGCCAATCTGCTTTCTCCGCACTCAGCACTCAGAACTGAGCACTCTCCCGGCCATCTGCCGACTTTCTCCGGACAGAGGATATCATGGCCAGATCATCAGCAACAACGCCGCAGCAATACATCGACAGCCTCCCTTCCGACAGGAAGCCGATCATCAGGAAGCTCCGGGAGATAATCCGCAAAAGCATCCCCAAAGGCTATGAGGAAGCAATGAATTGGGGGGCCATTTGCTATCAAGTCCCTCTGAAAGTTCTGCCGGACACGTATAACGGCCAGCCGCTCTGTTACGTGGCCCTTGCCGCTCAAAAGAATCACAACGCAGTGTATCTGATGAACGTCTATGGTGACAAAAAGAAGGAGGCATGGCTGCGGGAGGAATTCAAGAAGGCGGGCAAGAAACTCGACATGGGAAAATCCTGCGTGCGCTTCAAGTCGCTGGACGACATTCCGCTTCCAGCGATCGCGAAGATCATTGCTTCAACTTCGCTCGCAGAATACAAGGCGATGTATGAACAAACGATGGCCAAGAGAAAGAAATGAAGCGATCTCGGCCGCTCTTACTTAGAAAGTCGCTCATAAAAGAATTTCCACGAATTGACACGAATGTGATGGAGAATGTAAATGGCGGCATGAGACTGATTTGAGTTCACCCTCTTCGTGTTTCTTCGTTCATATTCGTGGCCCTTCGTGGACCAAATCTTTTCAATCCGCTCTACGAAGTTAGTTCGCCATGGAACTCATCCCAACGCTCCTGAAAGGTAATTCGCGCGCGAACCGAGACCGGATCGCCCGATGGATCGGTTCTGACCGTAAGCGCTTCGCTGAACTCATGTCTGTCTATCTGGGGACTGAGCGACGGGAAGCACAGCTTGCTTCCGGCGTGCTCACCATCATCACTGATAAGCATCCCGAACTACTTACGCCGTGGCTGCCCAAGATCGTCCAAAGCGTGACGAACACGGAAGCACATGACGCCGTCCGTCGGGCAGCGGTGAGAACTCTGATGTTCATCGACATTCCGCGTTCGCTAGCTGGGAAGGCCGCGAACGCCTGCTTTGCGTATCTCGCCGACATTTCACAACCGATCGCCATCCGGGCTTTTTCGATGATCGTCCTGAAGAATATTGCCAGGAAAGAACCCGCTTTTCGCAACGAGCTGCGTGTGACGATCGAGGTTATTCTTCCCTACTCTACAGCCGCGTTGAAAAGCTGCGCTCGAAGAACCCTCAAAGAATTATCCGCTTCGTAGATCGTTCTCCCGCCGATCGGACATTTCTCTTCGTGTTCTAATCTCTCCAAAAAGCCTCGTTCTTCCAATGTTTCTTCGTGTACTTCGTGGGTACAATTCTTTTCGTGGGCCCTTCAAGGCAACCCTAGCCCCGCAACTTTTCCTGTTTTCGTGCATCTTCCTTCAACTTCTTCTCCTCATCCCGACTGAATGACACCCGTTCCGCCTGGATTGATCCACGATCTGCGCTCCGGTGACCCTGCCGCCCTTGATCGGGCATACAGGCTCTGGAGCGACCGGGTCTTTTCCTACGCGGCATCGATCCTTGGCGATGGCGATGCAGCCGAGGACATTGTTCAGGAGACGTTCATGAAACTTCCGGCATCGATCCATTCCCTGGAATCCGATGATGCATTTCTCTCCTGGCTCTTTCGCATCACGAGGAACGAATGTCTCATGCTGCTGCGCAAGCGCCACCGGAATGGGACCGTCGATGAGAATGCTGTTTGGGATGGAGAGTCGCCGCTCGAAAGAGTTGAACGGGACGATATGAACGCGATCGTGCGTGAGTTGTTGCGCCGCCTTCGCCCGGAATATCGAGAGGTCCTGCTCCTCCGCGAATACGAGGAGTTATCCTACGCAGAGATCGCCGATCTGACGGGGGCGACAGAGAGCTCGGTGAAATCTCGCATCTTTCGCGCCCGCGAGGCGCTTACTGAAGCAATGAAGAGGCGCGGGGAATGAGAAAGCACTTCACGTCATGGAGCATGGTATGACCACGCACGCAGAGCATTGCGAACGGATCAGCGCATTCATCGACGGTCAGCTCGCCGACGGCGAAGAGGCGGCCGTATTCAGCCATCTTTCCGGATGCGCGGATTGCCGGCACTTCCTCGGATCTGCCATCGAACTCCGCCGACGGCTTGTGGCCGCGCGACCGGTCCGATCTCCATCCAACCGTCGATCGCGGCCGGACGGCAGAAAGGTCGACCCGCTCGTTCTTGCCTGGCAGAAACGCGTGCCGCTTCCCGTTGCGGCGTCGATCGCAGTGTTGATCATGCTCGGATCTCTGGCGGTGTCGGCCCGCCTGTTTGCGTCCGAGTCTTCATCACCATCCGCGCCGCTTTCAGCACAGTCCGGCGCCATGCATGTGCCATCTCTTGTTCCATGAACGAGGAGGACTCCATGTCACAACGGCGGCATTCGTTGCGCTCTTCGCGCGTTGCGTATCTCATACTGGCAACGTTCAACACCCTTATTACGTCCTGGTTCGCATTCTCGTACCAGAACACGTTTGGGTCGACGAAAAAGACGGTCATGATGGCGGGGATCGTGTTTTTCGGCGTGGTAGCGCTCTCCTATTTCATCGCTTTTGTCATTTCCACGGTCAGGCCTCATGTGAAACCATCGGCTGTCGGTGACATTGCCCCCCTCCTCTCTCGCATAAGGGCCTTTCTCCGAACGCTGCAGGGACGCATGGCGGCAAGTTGCGTCGCCATAGTTCTTGTAACGATGGTCCTGATGGGGGTCCAGGCATTCGGGTTTGTCGAAGTGCTCCTGTATGAAGATATCGCTTTTCTCTCCGGGTGGAAGTTGTCCTATCGATTTGCGGAGACGAACCGGGTCGAAGCGCTGCAGCGCTCGCCCGCCCTCATCGTGACCGTCGCCACTCCCGAACCCTCGGCGGTGCAATATCTGGAAGGAAGTCTGCTCATTGCCCGCGAGCTCAAGCCGCTGGGTGTGCGCGCCTTTGTTGTCGATACGCGGCCGTTGACATGGTCCGAGCGCGAGCGGAGCCTGCTTGCAGAACTCGATTCCGTCGGGACCGTCTATTGGGCCTCTGAGACCCCCCTTCCAGAAACGCGGGGAGGTTTGATCACCAACCGGCCCGTGAATCGCGGCCTCCTTCCATCGTTGCCGAGGATCTATCCTTTATCTCGTCCGTCCCCCGACGCATCGCTCGTTCCGGACATTCTCATGAAGCTGACATACAACGGCAGACCCAACATGCAGCCGCGTCCCATTCAGGGCGATGGGTATGTCTCTGCCGACGGTATTCGCATACCCGTCATGAGCGATGGGTCTGTTATCCTGCGTGATCCATACGGAGGATTCCTCAACATGGAATTATGGACCACCTATGACCCGTATACGAAGAAGATCGCCACCCGGTCCATGTGGAGAATGTCGTCAGAACGGGTCCAGACAATTGTGGCCAACAATTACTTCCAGTCGTCCGCCGCGGCGTTGAAGAACCTGTATGGGATCGACCACGTGAAGAACAAGGTCGCCATGCTCGCCTGGAGTCCGCACAACTACAAGTACTTCCTCGAATGGTGGGACCAGGCAACCGCACTGCGCGCCATCTCCATGGATTCGTTCGTGCAAATGATCCCGTGGTTGTTCTGGCCGGTGCTTTTGGTGTCGCTCACAGCCGTTTTTCTTGTGAGCCTGACGTTCCGTCCGTTTCTTGCCCTGCAGCTTTCGTTTGTGATCGCATTGATCGTTCTGGCGGCGGCGACGTATCTCTACACCGAGACCCTGTACATCTTCAACGGAACGTACGTGCTGTTCGCTCTTCTCGTCGCTACGGTGGTCCTTCCCTTCCAGACTGCCCGGGACGAGGCGAAGGCAATGGCGGCGGAAAGCGATGCGATTGCGGGATAGCAGACTATAGAGGAAAGCCTCCCCGGCCGGCTGATCACCGACCGAGGAGGCTTTGGTCCTTATGATGGAAACGTAAAGGGACTGCCCTACGCGTTCTGTGCCGGAGGCGATGCCGGCTTCGCTTTCAGAAATGCTCCGAAAATAAGAGACAGTACTAGCCCCGTGATCACCGTCGCCGCGGCGCCAGAGATCGAGTTCATCAGGGAATTCTGCATCGGACGCATTGCCGCAAGCTGCGTTTCGATCTGTTCCGCCGACATCCCCTGCGCGGTCATCATCGACCGCCCAGCCTCTTCGACCTCCATGAAATAGCTGGGAAATACCATCGACGTTAGAATATACGACCCGACAAGAACGATGACCGCGCCATACGCGGACATGACCGTTCCCGCAATCACCTGACCGCCGTACGTTTTCCCCTGCGCCGCCGTCATCTTCAACCCCCACCAAAGGACCCCCGCCTGAAAGAGAATGACCAGATAGAACATCATGAGCATCATAGGATCCTTGTGCCACCCGAGCACAAGAACTATAAACGTCCAGACTTCAACGATTGCTCCGAGCACTAGCCCGACCTTCAACGTAGGTTGCATACGCATGCCTCCTGGAGTTGTAAATATGGCTGAATATCCAAAGGGATGGCCTCATCTGCAAGGCGTTTCTTCAGAGGCCTGAATCATCTTGAGAACGGATTAAACATGATGTTTTCTGGGAATATTGTGCATACATTGGCGGCTAGTCGCTGTAACAAACACCAACCACGGGAGGTCTTCGCATGAATTCATTGGCACGATTGTCCGGCGTGCTGGTCTTGTGCGCATGCTTCTTCACTGCATATGCCCAGGTTCCCAATGCCGGGTTTGAACAATGGACATCGGGGGAACCCGATGGATGGACGACCGACAATGTCGTTTCCTTCGGCGTTCCTATCACTCAGTCGGCGACAGCTCGTACGGGTTCCTCGGCGCTGGCCGGGGAAGTTGTCAATACGCAGATCGGACTTTATGCGCCGGTTGTACAATCCGGAATCGGCGGAAACGGAACGCCGGTCTCCCAGCGTTATGCCGTGCTGACGGGATATTATCGCTTCACGCCTGTCGACGGCGACCGTTTCTCTGTGAACGTCGGCATGATGAAATCGGGCAACCCTATCGGCGCCGGAGCCATATCCGTCCCTACTGCAGTCGGCACGTATACTCAGTTCACTGTCGACATTCAGTACACGACTGCAGATGTGCCCGATACGTGCATTATTCAAATCACGATCATCGGTCCGCTATCTGGAACCGACTTCCACCTCGGTTCCTCGTTTCTCGTTGACGACCTGGTCTTGTCCGGCGTCTCTTCGGCCGAACAGAACGGCTACTTGTTGGTACCAGATGAATTCGCACTCAGTCAGAATTTCCCCAATCCGTTCAATCCTTCAACCTCCATGAACTATCGTCTTCCGTCCGACGGTCATGCACGACTGAGTGTGTACGATCTCCTGGGCCGGGAAGTCGCAATACTCGTCGATGCGGACGTTGAAGCGGGCGAGCATACGGCATCTTGGAATGCAGACCGAATGCCTTCGGGTGTGTACGTCTATCGTCTGGAAACGTCGTCTGGAATGCAGATGAAACGAATGACCTTGATGAAGTAAGGAGATACTTACGCCGAAGAAAAGGTCTCGATCCGAGTACGCCCCTTTTTTGCGGCATGCGGATCGAGGTCCGAGAATTAGCGGAGTTCATGTAGCAAGGGCCGATCGAGAGTTCGGCCCTTCTTGCGTACCACCGGGTGCAAGGATCAGCCCGAGCGATGAGGGCATGATACCCCCAGGATTTTTCGCAATTTCCCGTGGTTCAGTTTCCTGATTCTCGTTTTTGAACCTTTGGGGCTTTGATTCTCACTCCTATTTCTTGCTTTTCCCCGCGACCGGCTGTAAGTTGAGCGCTATACATATGGTGACGGCTCGCAGGCCGCGCAGGGGAACCAATGTGCAAATGGAATGCCTCCGGAGTCGGTTGCACACGACGAAGGGGGTATTCGTTTTTTGGGAAGGGAGAATGCGAATGTTACGGTCCTTTTGTTTTCTCGGTAGGGCTACGATGCGGGTGTCAACGCTCATCTTCTTTGTCGCAATGATGAGCGCGACTTCTGAAGCCCAGGTGCCGGAAAAATTGAATACTCGACGGATCGTGAAGACGACAAACGTTCTCGGCATCCCTCTATACCAAAACCTGAACATCAATAATATTTCTTCATGGATGAGGACCGATGGTCTGTCGAACCACAGTCCCAACAGCAATAGTGGAGTGTACTTTCCGCGAGGAACGGCGAACATCATCTATCAGGATGGGTTTCTCTGGGGGGGGAAGGCATTTCTCGACGCCAATCATGCCACGCCGGTTGCATATCAGCCGATACGCGTCGGTGGTGGCTCGTATGATATCGGGACAAGGGCCGGGGCGGTCGTTAGCAGTATCGCGAATGCGTTCCCGGAAGACCCCAATGGGTCGGATGTCCGCATGTATCGGATCCGGCGGGACTATCCCGATATGACAGACGCTGAAGCGCGGAAAGACGCGTCGGAATATTTTGAATTGCCTTTGGAGTATATCACCTCAAGCCATGTCACCGCCATTCGAGACCAATATGCACTCGACTGGGTTCAATGGCCCGTGCACAAGGGTGCACCGTATGTGGAGCGGAACGGTCTCACGGGATACCAACCGCCTCCGCCCTACTCTCCGACATTTTCACCCGAAAGTCTCATTGCACAAAATTATGACGAGCCGGGAATCGCCGGTCCCAATTCGGCGGTCCCCGCGGATCAGGTCCTCTGGACGGTCTACAATGACCTCGATTCCCTCACTGCCACGTATTTCGTCGGCTCGAATCCGCTGGGACTTGAAATCCAAACCACAATATGGGCCTATGCATCTTCGGGTGCATTGGACAATGTGATGTTCCGGCGCACTCGGATTATCAACAAAGGGGGCATCGACGTAGGAGACGGCGTGAAGGGAGCCTTTTGGATCGACAGCATGTACGTCGCCGTTTGGTCCGACCCGGATATTGGCAATGCCGGGGACGACCTCGTCGGTTGCGACACTGCAAAGAGCCTCGGTTTTGCGTTCAACGGGAGTTCTGTAGATGATCAATTTGCTTACTTCAATGTTCCTCCACCGACTGTCGCGTACGATTTCTTCGCCGGACCCATCGTCCCGGGCAATCCGAACGATGTTGGTATTTTCGATATGCAGTACCGGCAGGGGCAAAGAAACATAGGTACGACTGCCTTCTCGTATTTTTCCGCGGGGACGTTGTACTCCGATCCTCCCTCCGGGTTGTATAATTATCTCTCCGGCTCGGGACGATGGTGGAAAATGCTGAGGGGGTTTGCTCCCGTGGGGGATTTTACGACCCCGGATGTCTTCTACCCCTCGGGTCCCTTTCCACCTTCACATTTTCCGCTTTCGGGCGATCCAGTGTTAGGACAGGGCTTCGTCGACGGTCTCGGGACCGATTACTCCTTCGACCCTGGAGACAGGCGCATCATTCTGGCGTCGGGCCCATTCCGATTAGCCCCGGGTGATACCCAAGAAACGGTGGTCGCGATGGTGGCAGGGATAGGTTCCGATCGCCTGTCGAGCGTCGGCGTCATGAAATTCTATGATGGCGCCGCTCAAATGATGTTCGACGGTTTGTTCACGGTTACCCCTCCGACAGTAACTGCGCAGGTGACCTACCCGAATTCGTCACAGGCGACGGTGGCATTTTCCGCCGTCGGATCGAAGCCCGCCCCCGTGACCATGACCATTACGGTAAAACGATTTGACGGCTCGGAGGTAGGAACGCTTGAACTTTTCGACGACGGCGCGCATAACGATGGAGCCCCTGCCGACGGCGTTTTCGGGAATTCCATGACGATCAATCGCGAATCGCAGGCGTTGGTGGTTGATGCACATGTTGCGGACATCGATGCCGTGGTTCATTCGTTCGCATCCGTCTCGGAATTTATCACGACTGCGGGCCGCGTGGAGCTGGTTGCGCTCGAGGTCTTTTCGGACAATCAGAACAACGATCTCATCGTCAATCCTGGCGAACAATTCCGGTTCGGCCTGTCGCTTTCCAACTTCACAGCCTTCCCGCTGCAGCATCTCAGACTGAGAGTTGTGCCTGAACTGGACGAGAAGTCGTTGATCGTGGGAATCGCGCAAGGGACATCATACACGATGACGTACGATCCCGGAAATCCCAACACATATTTCACCGCCAGCGCTCCCTTCTTTACGAAAGATTCCTCGTTCTCCGTCATCGTAAAACTCACCGATACGGTGGGGAATGTGTGGACGGATGAGTTCATCGTCCCGGTGAAAGCGCCATCCGTTCCATTCTATGGCGTACCGACACAGCACATAGCGGGAGAAAGCATGTGGTCGTTTTCGACACTTGTCGTTGATCGATCGGCATTAACGGATGCACTCTATGAAATTACCATTGCCGACTCTACCGGGCAACCGGACATTAAGTTGCTCAATCTGAAGAACCTCGCTTCCGGATTGTATCTCATGTATCACCACGCACTGCCCGACGCTTTCGGCTACGCGATGCCGGTGACCGAGGGTTTCAAGGTACTTCGTGGCTCTGACTGGGAGGCTGTTGGATTCAATCAGTTTCAGACCGGATGGTCCGGCCCCGGTTCCCAGTGGTTAACGGGAGGCAGATTCGCAACGACGGGAAGCGGTTTCTTCAATGGCGTTCTGCACGGCTCCGACCTTTCTCAATTCCTCGGTCAAGTGAATACTGCATTCGACCCTGGCGGAGCGGTGAAGATCGAGATCCGGTTCGACCTCGCCGCTCCTCAACGGGCGTACCGATTGCGGCGTACGGGATCCAACTCGGAATATCAACTCCAGACGGATATCATTCCAATATATGCGCCCGGCGGAGAACCGTACGCGAATGTCCCGTTCCAGGTGTGGGACGTCAGTAATCCCGACGTGCCGCGCCAACTTACCGTTTCGTGGCGCGATAATAATCGCAACGGCCTCTGGGATCCCACGACCTATGGTGACAACTATGAAATTGTCTTCATCCACTACCGCACGTATGATCCTTCCTGTCAACAGTACACGTACCCGGCAAATCCGACCATGTCGGGCACAGTCATCAACAATGAATTGACTGTTGGCGCCGGGGCAGATATAATGTACGGGTTGGCGCTTCAGGTGCTTCCCGGACATTCGTTGAACGAATCCGCGGGGGTAATCACTGTGGCGCCGGGTGACGGATTGACGACCGCCGATGTCTTCGCCTTCAAGACGCAAGTTCCTCCAGACGTGCCTCAGTTGGTTTATCCTATGGACGGAATGGCACTCACAAATCACAGCCAGTCGCCGTATCTCGTGTGGCAGAGCTCGCCAGGCGCCGACGTATATCGACTCCAGATCGCGACGGATTCGTACTTCTCGACCGTTGTGTTCGATGACTCAACGTTTACCGGCGCATCAACGCTCGACAGTGCTCACCATTATCGCGATCTCAATCTGCAATACTTCACCCTGCACTATTGGCGCGTATCCGCGCGCAATCCCTATGGTGCGAGCGAATGGTCGCCCGTCTGGAGCTTTACAACCGATCGTCAGGGTGTTCCGTCGTCGTGGCGAGTTTCGTCGATGACATTCGATAATATCCCGCCACCTCCAACGGCGATGTTCGTTCTCAACAGCAACATCTCACCCTCGATCAACGGGAGAATGATCCAGGAAGATGACGCCGTTGGGGCGTTCTTCCGAAGATCCGATAGCATGATCTGCGGCGGTTACTTCTATTGGGTTAACAATGCGACGTCGATTGCACTCACGCTTTTTGGCGACGACACGACCACACAGTTCAAAGAAGGATTTGCAACTGACGACACCGTATTTTTCCGCGCGTGGGATCCGTATGCACTCAAAGAATTCCATGCTTTCGGAGGGGTCGGCGGTGTCATGCCGACGTTTTCGCCAAATACTTTTATCACGCTTACCGAGTTTTTCACGACGACACCGGTTACGGCCGTGAAGAGCGAAGACATCCGGATTCCTTTGGACTTCGATCTTCGCAGGAACTATCCGAATCCATTTAACCCGTCCACGACCCTGGAATATCAGCTGCCCATAAAAAGCAGTGTGTCTCTCGAGGTGTTCAATCTCCTCGGACAGCGCGTGGCGGAGCTTATCCACGAAGTGCAGGAACCGGGATATTACTCGAAGATATTCGACGCCCGCGAGTTGCCGTCAGGAATATACATAGCCCGATTGACGGCGGGAAATTTCATCAAACATGAGAAGATGCTGTTGCTGAAATAGGAGGAACCTCTGCCATGAACATTCTCTCCCGCGTGTTCCTGCCCGCTCTGATGTTCGGGCACATATCAGGGTTTGCACAAGGAATAGTCAATGCAGGCTTCGAATCGGGCCGTAATAGCGGCTGGACTGAATCGAGCACTGGCGGCTATGCGCTCATTGGCACGGCAGCGTTCTTCGCTTCCACAGAGATCAGCCCTCCTGTCGTTCCACACTCCGGTCAATACATGGGACGGGTGGGCGGTTTTGCCTATGAGGTGAATTCGCTCTCACAGACTGTCAGCTTGCCGGCGACGACTCCTTTGTACCTCAAACTGTTTGTCCAGGATAGGAATTCTACGACCTCTGAATGTGCCGGCTTATGGGTTGGGGCACAGATCCGGCTCTACGTTGCCGGGCAAACTTTGTACGACGAATATCTGTGCTACTACTACCAGACCGAGACATGGGTGCCGGTGTATTTTGATCTTAGTGGTGTTGCGGGACAGACGGTTCAGATCAAGGTCCAGGCAGATGCCGCAAATTCTGTCTGGTCGTTCCTTTACATGGACGACATATCTTTCACGAATAGCGTTACTGAAGTGGAAAACGAAAAAAAAACGCTGCCAATCACTTTGGCGCTCAGGCCCAACTATCCGAATCCGTTCAATCCTTCCACGACGCTTGAGTATCAACTCCCGATGAAAACCAATGTGTCGCTGGAGGTCTTTGACCTCCTCGGGCAACGGGTGGCTATGCTCGTCCACAAAGTGCAGGACCCCGGTACCTATTCTGAGATGTTCGACGCCCGTCACTTACCGACAGGAATGTATATAGCCCGCTTGACGGCGGGCAATTCTGTCAAACATGAGAAGATGTTCTTGTTGAAATAGGCGGAATGACTCCGGCAATACTGACGGCGCCAGATTCGTCGTACGACCGAAGTCCGCGGTGAGAATGTTGGGAAATGTCTCGGGCGATAGAATCCTCCACTGCGGCCTTCTCCTTGAAAGCGGCCGCGCAGCGTTCGAGATCAGCTCGAAAGACACTGAAGCAGAGGACAATTGCCATGATCAAGCTGGAAGAGACGATCGAAATTGAACGTCCTGTGAACGAGGTCTTCAATTATGTGGTCAATGTTGAGAACGTCCAGAAATGGCAGCCCGCCGTCATTGAAGTCAAGCGGCTGACCGAGGGTCCGGTCGGCGTCGGCACGAAATTCAGCGAAACGGCAACCATGATGGGACGTCGTATAAGCACCATATGCGAGATCACGCAATTGGTGCCGAACAAGATGTTTTCGTTTTCTGCTACTTCCGACGGTCCCATGGAGTATCGCACATCCTACTCGTTCACACCAGTCGGTTCTGCAACACGGCTGAACATCGTCGGAGAGTTTCATACGAAAGGATTCTGGCGGCTCCTCGAGCCGCTCCTGAAAGGCGAGATCAAAAAAGAATCACGGCAGGAATTGACGACAATGAAGAGGGTGATCGAGAGTCGAACTATCTAAAATGAATTGTGAATGGTCAATGGGAGGATCACACTATACTGTGCGGAGGATTTCTATGAATTGGATGAAATGTCTTGCTGTGCTTTCACTCCTCGTTGCGTCGTGCAAAGTAGCCCCGCCTCCCGATGGACGCGAGTTGGAGGATTCGCGCGACCTTGCAGCCTTCCTTGACGGCGAACAACAGACGCTCTTCGTCCGGGCCGGCATGTCCGACACTGTACTTGGACGTCTCAACGCAAGGACGCTTGAAAAAGACCAGGGATATGAAGCTGTTGTGGGAGGGAGTGTGGTGCGATTTCATATTGTCGCCACACCAACGCCGAATGTCTACGCCGCTGGACAAGAGGGGATGTTCGAACTTCCGAAGGCCCTGATGGCAAAGATCTACTTCAATGCCCGATGTGGACAACTTCACCCGGGATTCATCGCTCAGTGTATGCGCACCTTCGGTCCTCACCGCGCATTCGGCAATTCCATGACATGGGAGGTCAAGGACTGGCATTCATGTACGTCCGGCGACAGCATCTGTGTTGAAGTCCGCAAACCCGTCGGCTGGATTACGTATTACCCCGGATTCGCTTGCGACGATACGATCAACGTGGTGCGGCCTATTATGGACTTCAGAGGTGACTGAACCGGTCTCAAAAACCTGCCTCGCGGCGACGCAGTAAAAAAGTCAATTCATGAAAATGGGCTGAATCAACTACATGAGTGCTTCGCCGCGACTGCTGCGACGCTGCGAGAAACATTTTTGAGACAGCTTTTAGGCAGAGAATGACTTAGTGTATGCTCAGAGGTCAGTGCTGACCCCTCGGCAAGCCCGGGGTAAAGTTAGGAGAAGGAAGAATTGCACTGCCTCGACCGGCAAGAAATTGCCGGTCTCGGAACAAACTCGAAACCCTGTGGGTTGTTATCTAGCCCGAAGGTCACGCTGTAATACGCATACCATTCCACAATTCCATTATTCCTTCTGTATCCCTCAATCCTCTTTACATTTAGCTAATCTACTCTTCTCGCTGAAACTCCAAAATCCACATTGTCCTTGATCCAGCTGTAGAACCCCGTGCGCTGTTCCGGCGGTTTTGATGGATCAAATATCTTTGGGTCCTTCCACGTTTCCATCACGCGTGCGTCCTGCGTCCATACTTTGACCCGGCTCC
>Ga0155966_1111_pt1 | contig 14944 bp, 12 predicted proteins | sample RifCSPlowO2_02_FD_107620 | JGI IMG/M metagenome (GOLD analysis project Ga0155966, IMG submission 107620) | Ignavibacteria bacterium RIFCSPLOWO2_02_FULL_55_14 | reverse complement strand
ACGACTGTCCGCCATCTGGTTTAGGCTGACGACGATTATTGCAATCATAAAAACAATCACTAGGCAAAAGCCCAGCGCCAAGCGCAAACCGATTTTCATGTTATTAAACATATCACACCCCTTCTTTATTGATTTTAGTGCATTCTAGATTTATCTGTTTTCATGTTCAGTGACAAACTCATTCACGATTATTTTCTTATCGTCCAATATCTTTTGCGCATCGAGCAAGATGACACGCTCTCCCGTGACTCCCTTCAAGTATTCCGCTCCAATCCCGGTAACCGTGACAGGCGGTGCTTGAATAGCGTCAAGCGGAACGGACTGGGTCCCGAGAACAGCATCGGCCAGGATACCGAATTCCATACGGCCGTTATGGAGGATAATCACCTTGTTGAGCTCGCCGAGCCCTTTGTCCGGCAGATTGAAAAACTTTTTGAGATCAACCACCGAAAGGATCTGCCCGTGTACGTTGACGATGCCGAGCACAAAGGGCGGCACACCCGGCAGCGGCGTGAAATCTTTAAGCGGGTAAACTTCGCGTACAAAAGAGGATTCAATCCCATACGTTTCTGACGCCAAACGGAACTCGGTTATTTCAATGAATGACCGGGCCGCGACGGCTTGTTCCGGTTCCTTCGCTAAAGCGCGCGCCCGGGCTTTGAGGATAGAGTCCTTGCTTTGCATCATTTGATCCTGTTTCATGCCAACGCTCCAGTTTCCATGGTGGCAAGAATAATTTCCCTGAATCTGCCGGCCGTAAGCCCCTCGGATTCGGGCAGAATGTCCTCGGGCCGGTTATCTTTTAAAAGCGTAAGCACGTTCTCGAAGTGTTTTTTTGCCGCCCGCGCCTTACCAAGACGCAGCCCCAGATTCCCGAGTGCAAAGTGCGCAAGGAGAAAATTCTGATCGAGATAAAGTGTCCGTTTCAAGGAAGCGCCCGCCTCCTCAATCCTATTCAGTTCCTGAAGAATGATTGCGTGCAGAAAATGTAATCTGGGATTAAGTTTATCGGAAGCCAGGGTTTCTTCGCACAAGGTCAATGCTTCCGAGAGTTTGCCTTGGTCGGAAAGCGCCCTGATCAAATGGGCCTTTGAAGGCAATGTTTCTTCTTCACTTTTCTCGATTATCTCCAGGCCGGTTGCCTGTGCGGTTTGTTCTACAACAGCGGCATATTCGTTCTGGGGCAATGATTGGTTGCCAGTTACCAAAGCCTTTTCAGCCTCATGGAACTGGAATAGGGGTGGTGTCAGTTCAACCGCGGTATTAAATTCCGCTTGCGGCTGAGCCGTGGGTTTTTGAAAAGGGGGCGGCCATTCATACGGGAAAACACCCGGCAACGGAGACCCATGGGTTTCCTTCCTGTAGACAATTGCCCCCGGCAATTGTACTGAGGCGAATTGCGGAAAGAAAATTTGAGAAAGCTCGCTGGCGCCGACCATCAGCCATCCGCCCTCTACGAGAGAGCGGTAAAGGCCCTGCCCGACTTGCTTGGCGCGCTCCGGCGCGAAATACATGAGCACATTGCGACAGAAGATGATATCTATGGCGTTGGTGTTGTTTAACGGAGAGGGATAAATGTCTTCCGCAAGATTCAGATAGGCGAATGTGACCATGTTTCTGATTTCCGGCAGAATTTCAAACACCCCGTCCTTTTTGCAATGAAAGTAACCCTCTAAAAGCCATTGTGGGGCATTACGGAACGACCATGTACTGTAGACACCGGCCATGGCCTTGCGCAGAATCCGGGGATTAATGTCCGTGGCCAGAATGGTTATCTGCCAATCTTTAAGGGCTGGTATGGCCCTGCGGAGCGCTATTGCAATGGAGTACGGTTCCTCGCCGGTGGCGCAGCCCGCGCTCCAGATTCTTATGCGCCTGCTGCTGTTTTCCCGCGAACGGGCAAGCGCGGGCAGAACCTGCGCGACCAGGGCCTCAAACACCTGCGGCTCGCGCCAGAAATAGGTTTCATGGATGGTAAGATAGCTCGCCAGAATATCTAATTGAGCGGTGGTCAATGGCGAAGATAACAGCCGCTGTATAAATTCTTCTTTGCCGGTAAATCCGAATTCCTTGGCCGCCGAACCAACTTTATGCTCCAAATCACCCCATCGCTTTTTGGGAAAATGAAGCGCGGTCTTAGCGGCTATCATTTCGCTCAGTTGAGACAACTGGACGTCAGGAAGGGTGTGCTTCATGCTGTGCTCCCGGACAATGCGGCGTCTATCGCCTTTTCCTCGTCCAGTGAAAGAAATTGATCGAGGTCGTGGATTAGCACCAGATTGTCCTCCAGCTTGGCGACTCCTTTAACGTAATCCGCAAAGGGAAGCGCCTGCTCGGTATTCACAATCTCCCGCTCCGTCAACTCGCGAAAGCCAGTTACGGAATCAACCACCAGCGCAACCTGCCGCCTTGATGTGCGCGCGATGATGAACCGGTCGTCCAGTTTCATTTCACGCGTCGGCAGGCGGAAACGTTGGCGGACGTCAATGACAGGAATTATTCGGCCCTGCACAGTGATTATTCCCAAAACTATTTCGGGCGCTTTCGGCAATGGTGTTATTTCCACGGCACGGACAACCCGTTCCACCGCAGACAACAAAAGTGCGTAGCGCGGTTCATCAAGCGCAAACACTACAATGCGATCCCTGTCTGACTGTTGGTTCTCATTCATTACATTTAGCTCTTGCCTCACCACTGCAAACCCTCCTTACGGTCATTACAAGCTTTTCGCACCGAAACGGCTTTACGAACATGTGATTATCCTTCAAGAACCCTGTTTCCCATGTTGTCTTGCCAGTGAACTATTCATGTGAATAGCCCAGCATCTCCATCAAGAATGGATTTACGTCTACAATCATCCCCGTCTCGGCATCGAGGATAAGAATCCCGACCCTGATTGTCGGGAGCAGACCCGCCCCCGCCAGACCTAGGCGGTACAACAATGGCGGGCCGGCGAACGACCGAAGTCATTCGGATTTCTCAGTTTCCGCCTTCGGCGGATCCTTCGAACATGACAAGGGAAGAGTCGGTTCTTTGTCTTCCCGTGACTATCCGCCTTCGCCGGGTCTCCCATTCGCCCATTCGCCCATTCTCCACTTCCCCCATTCACCGTTCCTCCCATCTCCGGTTCTCCCATTCTCCCCATCGCCGTTTCTCCCCTTCTCCCCCTCGTCATTGACTACCGCCCGGCGAATTCTTCGCAGCAATTCCAGGGAAGTACAACTCCGCGCAATCCGGACAGAGTCCGTGCGTCAACGTTGCGTCGGTGGTGTTGTCGCAACGATGGCTCTTAGAGATGCCCAACTCTCCTGGGGTACGGTCAACGGCTGTACAGACATGGCGGCATGGATATCTTCCCTCTGCGGCACATCACTCATGTTCTCCTCATGTCCGATTCGCGGTCAGATCGGCGATCATCGCAGTGATCTTCTGGAAATCCGAATTCTTATCGAAGAAATAGTCTGCCCCTTCCACGTAGCATCGATCTCTGTATTGCGGATACGGGTAGTTGGTCAGCACACAGATCGTTGATCGACTTCCACTTTTCCGGATCTCTTTGAGTGTCTCAATTCCATTCAACTCGGGCATGCGGATGTCAAGAATGACAAGGTCCGGGTGGAGATCATTCACCAGCTTGAGGGCAGACCTTCCGTCTCCGGCTTCGCCGACGATCTCGACATCCTCAAAAGGCTTGAGCAATGCTCTGACGCGCTCGCGAAGAAGTTCGGAGTCGTCCGCGATAATGGCTCTCATGTGTGTCACCTTTCCTCTGCAGTCTTCTACAAGGTGGCATCCCGGTGAGAGCACGGATATCGGGCGGAACAGGACAACGGGGTCAGACAGAACCGGATTGTGTTGTCAGTGTTTGTCTGACAAACCGGGTGCGATCACGTGGGTAGTGACGACTGGAGGATGATGCTGCGGAGGATGTGCGTGAAAGAGCACCGAACGGAGCGAGCGCTCGCGAACGTCGCTCTCAAATTATTCGATGAGGCCGTTGTGTATCGCATACAGCATGAGGTCAAGGCTCCTTTTCATTCCCATTTTCTGCAGGATGCGGCTGCGATGCGTGCTGACCGTCTTGACGCTGATATTGATCTCCTTCGAAATCTCCGTCGGTGATTTCCCTTGCGCAAGCATGCACATGATCTGGAATTCCCGCTCTGAGAGCCGCTCGTGAGGGGCTTTCTCCGCACTCCCCCTGGAGTCGAACAGGTAGGATTCTGCCAGATCGGGTGATACGTATCTGCCGCCGACTGCGATCTTCTTAATTGCGTGCGCCAGCTCTTCGTACGCACTGTCCTTCGAAAGATACCCTGAGGCCCCTAACCGCAAGGCCCGCACAGCATACTGCGCCTGGGGATGCATGCTCAGGATCAGAACATGCGCCTTCACGTTGTTTCTTCTTATGGCCTCAAGAACCTCAAGTCCGCTGAGCCCCGGCATGGAAATGTCGAGGATCACCAGGTCATACGCACTCTTCTCGATCATGTCCAGCGCCTCCCGGCCATCGCCGGCCATCTCAACAACTGAGCCGATGTCCGTCTTCATCACGATGCCTCGGAGGCCTTCGCGGACCACCATGTGGTCGTCGGCAATGAGTACGTTCATGCGTTCACCTTACACACCGGCCGGAAGAGTGAAGACAACGCGCGTTCCCCTGGTCTTGTTCCGTGAGATGGTTATTTCGCCACGGCATTCAGTCACTCTCTCCCGCATGCCGATAATACCGAGCGATGCACTCGCGCTGAGGCTGTCCTGGTCGATCCCGATCCCATCGTCGATAATTTCCAGCGTGATGTCATTCTTCACGCGCGAGAGGTGGATAGTGACCTCTGCGGCATGTGCATGGCGGGCAACGTTCGTCAGCGATTCCTGGAGCAGGCGAAACATGTCGAGTTTGTTGGTGGGCTCTACGGGCTCGACGTCTTCCAGCGCTGCTCTGCAACGAATGCCGGACCTCTCCTCGAAATCTTCGCAGTACCATTCGACGGCGGCCGTCAGGCCGAGATCATCCAGGACGGCGGGCCGCAGGTCCGAAGCGATGCGCTGGACGTTTCCGATGGTTGCCGTGACGATTCGGAGCATGCTGGTCAACTTCTTTCTGCTTTCGCTCGTCACTCGTGTCTGTTCCTGCATCCAATTCAGGTCGATGTTCAGAGCCGTGAGCGATTGTCCGAGCTCGTCGTGGATCTCTCTCGAGATCCTTGCACGCTCTTCTTCCCGAGCATTGCGCAGATGTCTGGTGAGCAACTCCAGGTGCTCTTTCGACTTGAGAAGCTCTGCTTCCCCCATCTTGCGCTCCGTGATATCATCGACAACCACAGCAAAGTACCCCTTGTGTGTGCTGTACGCCGAGATGGCGAAGACCTTGCCTAATGGCTTGACCTCCATTTCAAACGCTTCTGGCACGCCGCTGGTCACGATTCGTTCATAGACCCCAACCAAGGCCGGGCTCAACTCTTCATAGTCCGGAACGACCTGGTTGAGCCGTTTGCCCACTACATCCTTCAACCCCGTCATCTGTTCAAACGCACTGTTGGCGGCGACAAAGATAAGGTCCGCCGGGCGACCCTGCTCGTCATAAAGTATCTCGCAATATGCAAGCCCGTTTAGCATGTTTTCAAAGAGCAAACGGTATTGTCTTTCACTGTTCCGAAGGGCCTGTTCCATCCGCCTGCGATCGGTGATGTCGCGTGCCAAACTGCGTACAATCGGCACCGATACACCGACAGTGCGCAGAGTGTTGAAGTATTCCCAAATGCGTCTTTCCCCGCTCTTGGTGACGACCGGAAGTAGACCGCTGGCGCTGCCTGTGGCTTGGATTCGAGTCAAGTAACTACTCAATAACCTACGGCTTTCAGGAGCGATGAACTCCCGCAAGTTTCTGCCCACGAACTCCTCTTTCGTGAACCCAGTGAGCTTGGTGGCAGCCGGATTTGCCGAGAGGAGCTTTCCTTCTAAGTCATGTGTGCAAATGAGATCGCTACTGTGTTCTACCAGATCTCGGTTACGCCCTTCGCTTTCACGCAGTGCTTCTTCCGCCCGCTTGCGCTCGGTGATGTCTCGTACGACCACCTGCACCGCCGGTTTGTCTTGGAATCTAGTTGCAACAGCCGCCACTTCCACATCGATCACGCTGCCGTCCAGGCGTAAGAATCGTTCTTCGACCAATGGCGCAGGTTTTCCCTCTGCCAGCACTGCCTCTATGCGGCGCTTGACCATTTCACGGTCGTCAGGATGCACAATCTCGAGAGCAGGTTTGCCAATCAATTCGTCGGTAGTTCTCGCGCGCAGAGTCTGCACCCCTGCTGAATTCACGAAAACAATCTTCCCTTCGCAATGGATCGCGATGGCATCGGGCGACCCCTCCACAAGTTGTCGGTACCGCTCTTCAGATTCGCGAACCTTTTCCTCCAACCCCCGCCTCTCCCTCCATTGCTTCGCTTCCTCCTGCGCTCGAATCTTCGAGCGGTTGCTGCGGTAGATGAGCGCCGAAGCCCCTATGAGTGCAGCGACGATAAGACTTATCAGAAGAAATGTTCGTGTAAGTTGTCTGTTCACAAAACCCGTAACCTCATCGAATGGAACATTGACGGCAATGATCCACGTGACATTCTCGAAGGTGAGGGGAGCAAATGTTGCTACTTTCCTTGCCTGTTCTCTTGGGGAGTACTCGATCGCCCCTTGCTTTTCTGCAAGAATCTTTTCCACATAATCGAAAGAAACATGGCATCGCACGCATGTTTCATCCCGTCTGCGGTTGCTGTTCAGGACCATCTCGGGGTGCTCTGATTGAAACAAAACAATTCCGCTTGTATCCACAATCCACACATGTTGGATGCTCGTGTTGTTGCTGAACGGCGGCAGAAACGCGGCAATCACTTCTTCTAGATCGATCGTAACGGTTAGAACACCGGCGAACTTATGAGTCGGTTTGGGATACCGCGAGTCGCGAGCTTCTTGATAAACTGGTACTGCAATGAGGAAACGAAAGAAGGGACGTCGGTCATTTTGATTCTCCGCCGCCCGTATGAGCGAGGATATGAAGAGTTTGCTTTTGCTCTCCTTCTTTGCCGCCCACTGAGAGAAATCACAGTCCGCGTAATTGCGACCGATGGCCTCTCCCGTGGTTGAGTAGATAATTGTGCCATTCTCGTCATAGACGCTGATCGCCTTGACGTAGTCTTTCTTCACGTACTCGAAATACGCCTGAACTTCGGCTGCCATCTTTTTCATATCACGATGCTGGAGCGATGCAAACGTGGAAAGGACCTGAGCGCCCTGTGATCGGGCCCGAAGATACTGTTCGATTTCTTGGGTGAGCTGGCGGACTACCATGGTCTGATGAGCCCGAAATCGATGGATCACTACATCTTCCGTCGTGCGGTGGTAGTCAACAATCAACAAGATTGTCCCGGACAAAACAGCTGCCGTGATGAGGATAATGTTAATATGGGTTTTCACCGCAAGACTACCTTGTACACAATGTCGGCCCCTACCCTCTTGGATATGTGCCTGATTGCCCCATCGGTACCATGCTTCGTGGATGCCAACACGATAGGACTTTCGGTTTCAATTGAAGGTGCTTAGTATCGTTGCGGCTAGCGCAAGGGTGAAAACTAATGCGCGATGACGTGACATGATCTCGTAGCTCCACCCAAAGAATTCAGTAATCCGTCGGGGGATTCGATAAAACGCAAAAACCTTCATCATCAGACTTGATCCGACGGTGAAGGCCTTTATTCGATCACATGTCAACTCACCCTCTACCAACCTCAACGATCAGACGATTGGCTATGTGTCTTCTATGGAATTAGCTTACTACGAATTTATTCCCATGTCAAGCGATTACGACAACCGGTAATACCCTATCGCGTCACGGAGTCGCTGGGAGGGTGCAATTGGTGGAAAATCGAATGTACGTCTCATAATGAGAATGCATCTAGATTAATTCTTTCAGCCTTTCCCAAATGAGCGTTTCACAATCTACCTGAAACCTGAAGAGCCCCCGATCGCAAATTCGAGCCTCTTGACTGCATCTTCTGGGCCTTTCGCCACGATAATGAAGTTCGCCCATTTTTCTATTCTTCCTTCCCTCATTTCCGCCTTCAGCGGCTCCAGCGCCGGTGTCCAATGAGATCCGAGCAGAACGATCGGACGTTCCTTGGTAAAGCCTTTGTTGATCGTCTCCAGAACGTACGCGAGCTCAAGCAGCGTTCCCGTTCCTCCAGGCAGGACCACGTAACCATCGCCAAGTTGAGCGAGCGTGATAAGGCGTTCTTCGAGTCGCGGAGTTCTCCGTTCCTCGTCGATCCATGGGTTCGGTGAGCGGCTGAAGAGATCGCACGTCACCCCGATCGTCATTCCTCCCGCGTCTTTTGCCCCTTTTGCAGAAGCTTCCATCGTTCCGCCGTATCCGCCGTTGCAGACGCGAAATCCCGACGATGCAAGAGTGTGTCCTAACTCGTACGCCTGCGCATATGCCGGTTCACCGGGCTGTGGCCGGGAGCTGCCGAAGAGGGTGATGGTGCGGGTCAAAGTCACGAAGACTGCGCTATTGTTGTAAAGAGTACCGCCAAGCCCGCCCTTGGCCGAGACCGGCCTCGGGCGAGGCCGGGGACGCCAAGAGTGCCAAGTGCGCCAAGAAATGATTTTGTTTGCATGAAAAGGTGGAAAAGATTAACTCAATATGCCTTGGCGTCCATGGCGGTCTTGGCAACTTGGCGTTTTTCTTTTGCCGCGCGTTTCCTAGTCCAGGAACACCCAGTTCACCCCGAGCTTAAACCGCCGCTCTGGCATTGGATACAGGTACGAACGCAAGTATTTCGCGTTCGCGAGGTTTTCCCACGCCACGGTGATGAATGCGTCGCCGATATGGAGAACGCCCACGGCGTCGAGGGTCGCAGCCGCGCCAATGTGTTCGCCAACATGGAGCACTTCCTGTAAGCTGGCCGGATCGAGGAACGACCCTTCAAGTCCGTTGGCAAACCGCGAACGAAGAGCCACGTTCAGCTCCAGCTTATCATCGGCCAGTCGATCATGGTAGGCAATTTCCCACATTCCCCAGTACGACGGAAGGAGGCCGGACGTCGAACCTGCCGTCTCGGCATTGGCGAATGTGACTGAGCCGCTCAGGGCGAGTTTCCAGTATGGGATCCTGCCCGAGAAGGAAATCCCACGCCATTCCATTGTCATATTCGACAGTAGTATGGCCGGCATCCCCGAAGCTGTCGTGGCTGCATTTCCTACGGGAACATCCGACAGTACCCGCCGATATCCGAGGACTTCGATGAATGCGGCGGAATCCGGTTCCCATCGGAGGGAAACAGTCGTCAACTCATTGAGCCCCGTTTTGGGCATATCCATTCGCAACAAAAGCGAGTCGGTGCGATACAATTCGAGGAGGGTGGGAAAGCGGGGACTCCGGCCGTATGATCCGTGTGCGACAAATTCACCCGCCTGAGCCCGAAGCGCAGCCCCCATTGCGATGCGGCGATCCCCGTACCGTTCTTCGGTCGTCAGCGATACGGAGGGAACGAAATACCGGGTCAATGTTCCTTCAACTCCGATGCCCGCAGACGACCATCGTTCCGACCGTGGGAGATACAGGTCGGTCGAATCGATTTTCGTTGTTCCGGACGCGGTGAAAAGGCGGAGAACAGCGACCGAGAGATTCACGTTTTGTTCAACGCGAAGGCGAAGTGTTCGCGCACGGCTGAATTGGCGGAAGTTGTAGAACGAATACACATCGGCCGGGTTCCGGTACTCCCTTTCGTGCTCCGATGAGCCGACGATCATTCGCGTCGTCGACAGCGAGTCGTCGAACGGCCGGGCGACCGCAGTAAGTGCAAGATCGGTCCGCGTAAGAACATCGTATGCATTCTCGTCATGCACCAGGGCGAGCACTTCGTCGAACACCTCGGAGGTCGACGGTGTACGAAAGCGGTCGACGCCGCCGTTTAATCCGTTCGACGTTTTTTCGTACATCCATGAACCGATGAAATTGAGCGATTCGAGAATGTTCGCGCGTAACCGGCCACGCAGATTCCAGCTGTCCAATCGGCCATTGTGATACCGACCCTCGGAGGTGTGCCGCTGAAACCCGAAATATGCGGTGGTCGAACGGGCTACATTCTGGCTGAACATGCCGTCGGAGAAAAGAGTCTCGTGCGATTCCTGGAAAAACCGGAATCTTGTGACCGGCTTGGGGGAGACGATCTGTCGGGAGACGAGATTCCACCGGGCGCCGCTGAAGATCGCCTCGGGCGCGTTGAGCTGTTCAACGCCCTCGAAGAATTCGAGCGGCATGGTGGAAAGGTTCGGCCTGCCCGTAAAGAGGTCTCCGATCGGAATGCCATCCTGCGCAATCCCTTCGGTGCCGATGTCGCTCCCCAGATACGATGCCGTCATCGGTTTGCCGGCCTCCCCGACATCGCGTAAAAACACTCCGGGCAAAGCTCCGAAGACGTGATGAAACGACCGGGCATCTGTCCACTGCCAGAGGTCGGCGCCGGCGGCATAGGCAACCGGTGCCAGCCGTGCGCGGCCGACATGTGGAAGAACGCGAGAACGAAGCGAATCGGTCGTCGTTGAATCGGGAGGGGTTTGGACCGCCACGGCGGTCGAAGCGCACAACAATGTGACAAAGATCGCAGCCTTCAGGCGCACAACCGAGATCATGGAGCGAACCTTGGCGGCGTCACGGAGACCACGTGATCGGACGAAAGATCGCTCGTGGCGTGCAACGCTGTCGCCGCGTCGGTGGTCAATCCGAACACCGACGACCCGCTGCCGCTCATCATAACGCACCGCAATCCCCGGTGACGCAACGCATCACGAACGTGACGGACTGCCGGTTGTGCCTCCATGACGGCCCGTTCAAAATCGTTCGAAAGCGTCCGCTCCAGCGACTGCATGTCGTCGACGGAGCCCGTAAACCTTTCGAGAAGACTTGTTCGGTCCGGTCGCTCGACGAGCTTGTGATTCGCGTACGCCCACGATGTGGCAATGCGAACCGGAGGCACGACACAGACGATCCAGTAGGGGAACACGTTGGGCATGGGTTGGATGATCTCGCCTCGCCCTCGTCCAAATGCGAGGCCTCCGTGCAGGAAGAACGAAACGTCCGAACCCAGTCCGGCAGCCAGGTCGGCGACTTCCTCCTCGGCCATGCGGATGCTCCAGAGCTTCAGCAATCCTTTGAGAACTGCGGCTGCATCGCTGCTCCCCCCGCCGAGGCCTGCGCCGTGAGGGATGCGTTTCTTGAGAGAAATGTGAACGCCGCACTGCAGTCCGGTATGACGGCGAAGCGTGTCCGCGGCCCGAGCGCAAAGATTCGTGTTGCCCGCCGGAAGGCTCGGGTCCGTGCAGTCCATGGTAATGCCGTCGTCGATCAGCGTGAGCTCAACGGTATCGGTCAGCGCGATGGACGAATAGATCGTCTCGATGTCGTGGAAGCCGTCGGACCTCCGGCGAATGATCTCGAAACCGAGATTGACTTTCGCGGGGGCTTCAAGCGCGAGCGGTGTGTGTGTGGGCAAATTCGACACGGCGATGTTGATCGTGAGAAACAGCGAAGAAGATTAACCGTGAATGCACCCGCCAAGAGATGAAGCATGGCGGGCAAGCGCGAATTGACGCGAAAAAAGATTGGGCAAATAGTTAATCGTGAACCTGCCCGCCCTTTCAGTTCTCCGAAGGCAGGCGGTCGTCAATCGAAAAGCGTTCAAGGAGGACAGAATTCATTCGCGGTTCATATCAAGCACGACCATCGAGAAGAAAATTCGCCGCAACATAGTCGATTAACGTTCGAGAAGCAACAAAAGGGCTGTAAACACAGGCGATTTTGATTGTGGGTCCAATTTTTCTTAGGTTAAAGACTCGCGTTACAAAATGGAACTAGCCGCAAGAAGCGCCCTCGGCTTCGCTCGGGCCAGAGCGCATGAGACGCAAAAGGGAATATTTACGTCTACCAAAATAACCAATTAACCGATTAACCAGTTAATGTTCTCCGTTCGCGGTATCCGTTTTGGGGGCAACGCCCCACTTGTTCTTATAGCTGGTCCGTGTGTCGTTGAAAGCCGCGACCTCATCATGCGGACCGCAGAGACCATTCGCTCGCTCGCGAAGAAACATCGCATGCCGGTCGTCTTCAAATCGTCATACAAAAAGGCGAACCGGACGAGCGGGTCTGCATTTTCCACGATCGGCGAGGACAAGGCTCTGGCGATCCTGGCAGAAGTCCGGCGTGAACTCGGGATGCCGGTGCTGACGGATGTTCACACGGAAGGCGAAGTGATCGCCGCATCTGAAGTCGCCGATATCCTTCAGATCCCCGCTTTTCTGTGCCGACAGACAGACCTTCTCCAGGCGGCGGGACGAACGGGGCGTGCGGTCAATATCAAGAAAGGTCAATTCGTCGCTCCCGGCGACATGGCCCAGGCCGCCGAGAAAGTGGCTGCGACCGGGAATACGAAGATCATGCTGACGGAACGGGGCACGACATTCGGATACCATAATTTGGTCGTCGACATGCGCTCGCTGCAGATCATGCACGACATCGGCTATCCGGTTGTTCTGGACGCGACGCATTCCGTCCAGCTTCCGGGGAGCGCCCGATCTGCGAGCGGCGGCCAGCCGGAGTTCATCTTTCCGATCGCTCGCGCCGGGGTTGCCGTTGGATGCGATGCGGTCTTCATTGAGACCCACCCCGACCCGCGTCGCGCCAAGAGCGATGCGACCAGCCAATTGAAGCTTAGTCTGTTGGGCGGCTTGTTGAAGCAAATAGCGGCCATCGACCGCACACGGCGCACGGTGGTCCGGTGAAACGAGCACGCTCCGGTGTGGTGGCTCGATTGAAAAACATCAGGCTCCTGCTGCTGGACGTCGACGGAGTACTCACCGACGGCGGCGTGTACTATTCCGAAGACGGCGACGAGATGAAGAAGTTCAACATACAGGATGGCTACGGTATCGTGCGCGTGCAAAGAGCGGGGATCGTCGTCGGCATCATCACCGGTCGCGTCTCATCCATTGTGACCCGACGGGCCCGTGAATTAGGCATTACGCACATCCGGCAGAACATGGAAGATAAGGTGTCGGCGTACGAGGATATACTGACCTCACAGGGTGTGACAGACGCAGAAACGGCCTATATTGGGGACGACGAACCCGATCTCCCGGTCTTGAAGCGGGCCGGTTTTTCCGCAGCTCCTGCCGACGCCGTGGACGCTGTTCGCAGGTCTGTATCGTACGTGTGCAAGCGAGAAGGGGGACGCGGAGCAGTACGGGAAGTCATCGACCTCATTCTGAGATCGCGCAGAAATGTCTGAATCGTTTCCCCGAAAGCTCACCGATCGGGAGATGGACCTGCTGTCGTGGGTACTGCCGGAGGATCGGCCGGGGTACGCGGCAGCACGGATGCTGACCCGGTCCTGGAGCGTCGCCGCCCGCGGCCGGCGGGGCGATGGAAACTACATCCTTGCGCCCGAAGGAACGGTGGTGGACGTTGTGTCCCCGTTGCCGCAGGTTCTCGCATACGGTGTCGTCGAGACGGGCACGATTTCGACGTCGGTGACCGTTCGCGAGCGGATGGATGTTCAATTGGAATTTGAGATCGTCGACAATCCGGCATTCGGAACCGCCGCCGAGCCGCGGCGGTGGAGCTATTCAACATGGCTTCCGTCGTCCGTATGTCCGCAATGCGGCCGTTTTCCCCGCGACGTGCGAATGTCGACGGAAGGCAACCGGCTGGTTGTCCTTGCGATCTGCATGTACGACAGGCGTTTGTGGGTCTTTGACGATCGTTCGGGAGTAAATCATCCCGTGCCTGTCACGAATTTCTACAGCGAATTGATGAGCCAGACCGGTGTACGAGACCCGCGGGTGGCGCTGAGGCCGGAGCTTCTGTTCGAACAGATGTCTGCACATGCGGATGACGACCTTGCCCGCGCGTTTGTCTCGTACAATACCCGTCATGCAAAAATTCCCGCTGACGATCCGGTGCTCGCGCCGGAGAGTCGCAGACCGCTGTTCGGCCGATTGTTCTCGCTCTTCTATCATTGAGACATGAACTCCATCATTGAACACGGCCGCAAGGTCGTCCAGATCGAAGGTGAAGCCGTCGCGGCGCTTGCCGATCGTGTCAACGGCGACTTCGCCCGGGCTGTCGAGATCATCTTCGCAGCCAAGGGCCGGGTCATTGTGACCGGCATGGGAAAATCGGGCATCATTGCGCGAAAACTTGTCGCCACGTTCAACTCGACCGGGACGGCGGCCATTTTCCTGCACCCTTCGGATGCCGTGCACGGCGACCTCGGGACCGTTCGTAAAGAGGACGTCGTCATCTGCATTTCCAAGAGCGGGAATACGGCTGAGATCCGGCAACTTATGCCCGTCTTCAGACACCTAGGAGTCCCGATCATTTCCATGGTAGGCAACATGAAGTCGGAACTCGCACGTACGAGCGACGTGGTTCTCGACATCAGCGTGAAGGAAGAGGCCTGTCCGCTCGACCTGGCACCGACCGCTTCCACGACGGCAATGCTCGTGATGGGCGACGCGATCGCTATCGCGCTTCTGAAACAGCGGAATTTCACCCGGGAAGATTTCGCCATGTTTCATCCCGGCGGCAACCTCGGCAAGCAGCTGTTGCTGCAAGTCGAGCACTTCATGGTGACCGGCGCAGGAGTGCCGAAGGTGAGCGAGGACGTCCCGTTATCCGAGGCCATCATGGAAATGACCTCGAAGCGGCTGGGGGCGACGTGCGTGGTGAACGGCACAGGCGCATTGTCCGGCATCATCACGGACGGCGACCTTCGCCGCATGCTGCAGCGAAAGCCGTCGATCAATGAGCTGAAAGCGTCGGATGCAATGACGCGTAATCCGAAGACGATCTCGCTCGGAACCCTCGCTGTGGCGGCGCTAGAGGTCATGGAATCGT
>Ga0155966_1108_pt2 | contig 15445 bp, 17 predicted proteins | sample RifCSPlowO2_02_FD_107620 | JGI IMG/M metagenome (GOLD analysis project Ga0155966, IMG submission 107620) | Ignavibacteria bacterium RIFCSPLOWO2_02_FULL_55_14 | reverse complement strand
TCGGGTTTGCAGGACCCGTCGACTATTTCAGGCGCCTCTATGGCGTCGCGGACACGCTTGAGTCGGTTGCTCAAAAGACGCTGGATGCCGCTGCTTTCTCCGAAGCCGAACGTGCCTTTCTTTGCGGCATGATCGTTCCACCGGGCATAATGTGCGGGTCGCCTTACACGGGTTGGTATCCTTCCCTTTTCTACTCACCGTACGACGCAGGAATGTTTGACAAAGATTTCGTCGTGGCCGACATACACACGGCACCGACAAATGCCGCTGGAGAAGTCGTTGGGTGGGTAGTTCATGCCGGAACCGGTCCTGTGAATCTTGCGGTTATTTCGGCGACCCTGCCGGGCGGCGCGTTGTGGACGTTTGTCGGGCCGGTCATGAGTTATTACGAGTACCTGGGGTGGAATTTCCAACGACTTTCTGACGAAGAATGGATTTCGATCGTCCCAGAATCACCAGCTGGAAGAGCACCATTCACCGATGTGTATCTGGCTGATCCTGCTGGTATGAAGAAGACCACAGCGGTGAGTCTTGTCACGTCAGCCGTGGAGACCAGGAAAGAGCCGGACTATCCTGCCACATTCGTGCTCATGCAGAATTTTCCGAATCCCTTTAATCCGTCGACTGTGTTCGAATTCTCCGTTCCCGGTCGGGGTCGTGCACGACTCTCTGTCTGCGACATCCTGGGACGAGAAGTGGCGGTCGTTTTCGACGGAAACGCGGAGGCTGGAAGGCTTGTGCGAGTGGTATTCGACGCCTCGGAACTCAGCGCGGGAATCTACTTCGCGACTCTTGAGTGGAAAGGAGGACGGGCGGTCAGGAAGATTGCGCTTATGAAATGAGTGTTCGAGAGTCTTTCGGTTTGATACTGAGTCTCTGTCGCGGGAATGCCGCTTCACTTCCTCATTCTACGTACGTCCCATATTTGCTTGCCCTCCCCACACGAGAAAAGTAGTCAAACATCAATCGCGACGCTTTTCTCATCATATCTGAGGCTTCATCTCCTACTGAGTAGTTCTCCATTGCGACCACTATATAGGGACGTTGGGGAAGGTAGACGATCGCCCACTCCGTGGAAACCCCGGAGATCCCGCCCGGTTTGAATGCTACTTTAATGGTCTCCGGTACTTCCGCGTTGATCGTCCCACGTTTTGGAATTTTGAGGATGTCCAGGATCGCGTCGCTCGTCTTTCGGTCTACAAATTCTCCTTTGTAGAGGATGGTCATGATCCTGGCAGCTTCAGCGGGAGTGGAAAGATTCTCTTCTCCTCGTTTGGAGGCCGGTATGTCGATCATCCGGCGTTGAACCCTCGTCTCTTTGAGACCAAGTCCACTCAGCGTAGAATTGATATTGTTCATGCCGACAAGGTCGATGAGCATATTCGTAGCGGTATTGTCGCTGAGAGTAATCATAAGGACGCACAGGTCGCGCACACTCAGTCGCGAAGTGCCGTCTCCCAGCGTTTGGAGCACACCGCTTCCCCCAACCTGATACTGTGCTGTCACTGGGTGAGTGTCCGTCAGGGTGAGCATACCTTTCGCAGCCTGCCGGTAAACCTCCATGAGAACCGTAATCTTGATCGCGCTTCCCTGGGGAAAGACCATATTCTCGTTGACTGCGAACGTATCGCCGTTTGCGAGGTCAATGGCGATAAGTCCAGCGGCTCCTTTCACGCCATTCACGGCCTCTCGTATGCCCACTTCCGTTTTCTTCCGCACCAAGGCTAAGTTCTCCGGCTGGGAGTAGGCAGTCGTTGCGACCATACAAGTCAATGAGGCGAACAACGCAATCCTCTTCATTATTGTCCTTTCAAGTATTACTTGCTTTGCGCAGATCGGCGGTGGTTTGTAGCACCTTCAGCCAATTGCAGCCGACGCCACATGTGGCCGGGGCGCGTGGATGCACACCATAAGTACAGGAGCCCGAGCGTTTGCCCGGGCTCTGCACATTGCTCCTGTCTGACCTCTGACCTTTGACTTCTGATTACTGACTCCGGTTCTGAGCCATTCTTCGCTGCGCCATCTCCCCCAACCATGCTCCCGCCGCCGACAGTATGATCACAATCAAGGTCCAGAAGATCACCGCAAGGACTTCCCTTCCTCGAACGTTCGACGATGCGAGCTGGCGAAATCCCAGGGCGGTGGTCAGAGCGTAGATCACTCCCGCAATAACAGGTTCGGCAATCGTGATTCCGGGGGATCTCCGACCCACAAAAAACGCAACGACCGAGATACCGCCGAGGAGCCATATTGCGGCCAAGTCCAGAGTTTGCACTCCGACCCGATGATATGGAAGAATGGGCGTGACGGACAATGCCCCCATGAGAAACGTCGGAAGGAGGTGAAACAGGACTAAATAGCAATACCCGGCGACGATCCATTTCCAATCGAGCGAGAACCATTTCGGTGTTTGACTGTCCATGACACTTATTCCTTTCGTCATGCTCTGGGCTCGTTGAGATTGCGAGCGCTATTGAAACAAACCAACATAGGTCCAGCCCTGGAGTCGACCATCCGGCTGGATTGTGACCGTTACCCCGGCATCTTGGTATAGATTTGACGCGGCAAGAACGCCGATTCCAACAGGTGTCTCCGTGAGCTTGTATGTGGCCCAATGGGTGGAGGACAGTGATGTTGGAAGAGCGTATCCGTGTGTAGTTCCATCTCCTCCACCGTGCACTTTCGGGAGAATCCGGTACTCATACACCTTTTTTGCGATGACGCTGAGCTCATTGATAATTTCATCCTTGTTCCCCTGAATAGCCTGAGCCTCGCGTATCGCGAGTCGAGCCCGATACGCCTTGAAGCCGGATGGTACGACCGCGATGGCAAACGTCGTACTCATGACCAAGCTGACAATATAGAGACCACGGAGGATGGGGGCGCGTGCCCTGCCCATGAGCCGCAACGTCAGCGTGGGTGCGAGAATCCCCGAGAGGAATATGCTCATCAGTGATGCCCAATAGATCGAGTCTTCTGCAGGATTGAGAGAGTTGCCGGAAAATTCTGTGAGCCCATTGCCAATGGTCTGCCCCGCCGCAAGGATCCATGGATACATCCACGGAAGGGGACCCGATCCTCTCATCCGAAACGACGTCAGAGGATTGCCGGCAATCGATGAGCCAAGAAACACGAGGGCTAAAACGATCACCGCGCCGACGACTAGACTTCCGAGATACGAGTTACTGAGATCTGGGGGACCCGCAGGGTTGGGGGATTCAGTTTTCTGTGACATACTGAAGTCCTTTCTGGGTAAGAGTAGCCCGGACCTGGAGAGTGCCTTTCGGGCCGTTGAAATTCAGGAACTCGGCATTGTTCCCGCGGTACCAAGGGTGTCGTGCGACGAGGACTACATGCGAGTCGGATATCTCAACCAGGAACACGTCGTCCGGTGGATTTGGCCTGCCCGACTGCTCAATCGTACTCCATGCGTCACCGACATTACCGGGAGGATACCGTTTCTTGTAGACCTCCCCGAGCGACAATTTCTTCCCATTGTTGTGGTAAAAATCCTCGAGCACGACGAGCAACGAATCTTTGACCATATCGTTGTAGATACCCCGGCCGATAATACTTCCGATTTCGCCGAGCTTATTCCTCTGCCAATTGGATTGGTCCTCCATCTGTCGCCATGACAGCACTGCGGCGATGACGCTCACGGCTGACAGGAGGATAATGACGTTTCGACGTCGCAATGTGAGGTCTTTTCTGCGATAGAACACGGCGAGAAGAGCGACGAGGTATGCGAGGAGTACGAGTCCGGCTGCATTGATGTTCGGCCACAAGTCTGTGGTGCGGCCGGGAAGGTAGAAGGCTACGCCAACGAGGACGAAGCCGACGAGGAGCCAGAGAGCTGTCATGAGACCTCCAAGAATTGTACTGGCGCCCCAAACGTAGCAAAAGACCGAGTACGAATCAAATCATCATTTGCAGGATCGAAGAATCGCTTTCAGTTTTCGCTGAAAACGACGAAGCCCGAGGTTCTGCCCGGGCTTTGCTTGAATTCCGAAAACCAAGCCTTACTCCTTCTCCATGCTGATTACTGCATACTGCCTACTGCCTTTGTGCACCCACCAGGACTCGAACCTGGAACCCACTGATTAAGAGTCAGTTGCTCTACCAATTGAGCCATGGGTGCTTTTTCTTTCGCCCCGACCTCACCCCGAGCGAAGTCGAGGGGTGAGCCATGGGTGCAAAACAAGGAAAAAGGGAAAAATGTAAAAGAAAAATCGGAAGCGGAATGGCTTTGGAAAAAACCGTATGCAAAAGAACAGCGTTTTTCTCCGATCTCTTCCTGCGCAGCGACTTAGTTTGGCTGGGCCGGCGTTGTGGACGGTTGTTGTGTGGGCGGCAGTGTCGCCGGTGCCGGAACGGTCTGAATCACGCTTTCCCGTTCTGTCGTTCCCTTCGGCAGAAGCCAGAGGTTGATCGCAAGCGCGAGAACAATGAAAATCGTCGCAAGAATTTGCGTCGATTTCGCCAGGAAGTCGGATGTCCGGCGAACGCCGAACACTGCTCCCATGTTGGTGCTTCCGAATGAGCCTGCGAGTCCGCCCCCCTTGCTTGACTGCATTAAAACGACAAAGGTCAGCAACACGCTGACGATCACTTCAATGACGATAGCGAAAGTAAGCATAGGTCCTCAAAAAAAATTCCCACTCATGTGGGTGATAACAAGATACGGGCTTCTTGAAAGAGAATCAAGGGATTCACACAGCCCCGAAACTTCTCACCTTGACGTTGAGGTCCACTGCCCCCGGATGGTCGAAGTCAACCTCGGACTCCTGCGCATATCCAAGCCAATTCCAGTCCTTGACCCACGTGACGCGTTGGTCTTTGTTCATGCGGTTGAAGCCCGGCAACGTATTCCGAAATCCGCGATGGCGATCGTACCTGTTGCGGTCGACCAGCGCGAAAACAGTTCGATCGGCCAACATTTCGTCGACAAACACGGGCATCCGCCCGCCTGAGGCGTCGACATACGCCGACCCGTCATGGAACCACACGCATCCAGGCCGGATAAACGTGCCTTCATCCACGACTTCCATCCACGCACCATGCGCCAGTGTCGATGCTTTCAACATGAAATCGCAGGCCAGATAGGCATTCCATTCATTGTTCGCAACACGGGTAAATCCGCTCGCGAACGAGTTGTCAGCGTACCCGCCCCATCGCACGATAATGAGCCCTTCCTTTTCCATCGTTCGAATGCGGTCCTCTTCCCGCAAACCTTCGACTTTCAACATAGCATCCCTCGTCCTCACCCTCTCCGGCGCCGAACGCTCTCCGATGCGTACTTCATCGTTTGGAAACACAACGTAGCGGCGCAACGACAGCTTCCCGTCCGACCAGGCAAACTCCGAATTGTACCAGTGCTCCAACCGAACTATCTCCTCCCACTCCTCTTCCGAGGTCGTTCCTCGATCCGCCAAGATCCTATAGTGAACCCTCCGAGCCATCAACGACGTCCTTTCCTCCGCCGAAGGAACTTTTCGGCATACTTTCCGAGAACATCGAATTCCAGGTTCACCTTGCTTCCCCGTTTCCAGGTGTCAACGATTGTTACGTCCATGGTATGGGGTATGATTGACACGGAGAACATCCGTCCACGTACTTCAGCAATCGTCAGACTGATACCGTCTACCGCGATCGACCCGACGGGGATGAGCTGATACGCAAACCGACGCGGGACTTTGATCCGAAAGATCCAGGAACTGCCGAGAGTTTTCTTTTCTACAACCTCTCCCTGAGCATCCACGTGTCCCAGCACAAAATGTCCCCCCAGCCGGGATGTCGGAAGCAGTGGGCGTTCCAGATTCACTCGATCTCCCTGCGTGAGCCGCCCCAGCGTTGTTTTCTTCAGAGTTTCCTCGACCGCTTGAACGACAAATCCTGACCGCACGCGGCGGACAACGGTGAGACATACGCCGTTGACGGCGATACTGTGGTCCACACGCAAGCCATGCGAAGTTTTCGGGGCATGAAGTACATACGAAATACTGCCGGACCGTCGCGACAACGAACGAATTGTTCCCGCTTCTTCGATCAATCCTGTGAACATCTTCAATGCCCCTGTGCAAAGTAATCGTAGATTCGACGAGAAATCTTTGCGGCCGCCCGCACTCCCGTCGCATTCTCCTTCAACTTGCTCATCAGAATCACAACAACATACTGCGTACCGTCGGGGAGAAACACAATGCCCGAATCATGCTCCACGCCGGTGATGTTTCCCGTCTTGTGCGCAACCCGAACGCCCTCCGGAAGCAGCGCCGGGATCTTTGACCGGAAACGCTGCGCGAGAAGCATGTCGACCATTGCCTTGTCTTCCTCCGCTCCCACTGCTTTGCCTTCTGCGATCGCCTTGAAGATCGTCATCAGATCGATCGCGTTAGTCTCATTGTTCAAACCCTTCTGGAATGCCTTGCCATCTTCAACGCCGCGAAGGACATTCATATCCTTGGCACCCAGCGTGCGCATGGTTTCCGTGACCTTGCGCGCATCGACAAGCTCGATAAGAATATTCGTTGCAAGGTTGCTGCTCACCGTGATCATGTGCCGGATGAGGAAGAGAATGGTGGCCGGTTTTCCTATGAGATTATAGACGCTGTCGTCGGAGTCCTCCCCAAGATCCATGCTGTATGGCGATCCGTCTACGATGCTCCGAAAATCGTTGCGCACGACGATGCTGTCATCAAGCCGGAACTTCCCTTCCGCAGCCTGCCGGAAGACTTCGATCATCACGGGCGTCTTCATAGTGCTGGCGGCATGGTACATGTCGTTTTCGCTGATAAGGATCCTCTCGCCGGTGTCGAGATGTTCGGCCGCAATGCTGACTGCTCCTCCGGACTCAGCGCACAATGAATCAAGGTCCCGCAGAAGGTCGTTTCTGGACTGCGAAGAAGCTATGGACATGGTGAACACCATACATATGATCGACCGTTTCATGGGCGTTGGCGATATCCTTCGATGAGCATTTCTCCGTGCTCCATCGGCATCGCCGCAGTATGATGCAGCTTCAACGGCACGGCGACCGGACGCGGCTTCGCCAACGGTGCGGCGGACGTTCCGCCGCCAAGGAGTGTCGCAGAGACAAAAATGTGGGCTTTGTCCCAGACCGACGTATCGAGGAAGGCCGCCGCCGTTGCCGGCCCTCCTTCTACAAGCACTGACGTTACTCCCTCGACGCCCAATGTCTTGATAACGTCGCGAGGGCTAAAATGAGCGCCGCCTTCCATGCCGAGGATGTCGACACCTCGGCGCATCAGCAAACGGATAACGCTTGACGGTCTCCGAAGGAATCTTCCCTGCGTGAGAAGTATCGTGCGGGCGTTGCGGGTGTTGAACACCTTCTCCGACCCCGTCACCAGCAATCGTCCGTCCAGTACCACCCGAACGGGTTGGCGCGCGGAGATATGCCGGACAGTCAGCCGTGGATCGTCCGCCAGCACAGTCCCGGCGCCGACGAGCACTGCATCATAACCGCCGCGCAGAACATGCGCCATGCGGCGGGAAGGTTCGGACGTGATCCATCTCGATCGGCCGCGAACATCGGCGATGAATCCATCGAGCGTCTGCGCCCATTTCAATCCCACGAACGGCATACCCGTGCGATGAAAATGGAGGAAGCGCTCGTTGACCTCTTCTGCCTGTTGGCGAAGCACGCCGACCCGCACATGAATGCCGGAGTGCCGTAGTCTGCGAAGGCCCTGCCCTGCCACGAGCGGATTGGGGTCGGAGCATGCAACGACGACGGATGCGATGCCTGACTGCACGATCGCATCGGTGCATGGGGGAGTTTTACCGTGGTGAACGCACGGTTCCAGATTTACGTACAGCGTCGCCCCTCGGGAGCGGGCACCCGCAGCACGCAGTGCATGCACTTCAGCGTGCGGGCCGCCAAATGACCGGTGGAAACCCTCGCCGACGATCCTGCCATCTTTGACGACAACGCATCCGACATGCGGATTGGGATGTACCCAACCGTAGCCCTTCCATGCCAGCTCCAGTGCTCGTTCCATGAACTGCGCGTCCGCTGATCTGGGGTTCAGGCCCATACGACTTGCACGGGTGTTCTGTCGGTGGCACGTAACATCGACGAGGCACTACCGTTCCTAACGACAATCTCGAGCAGGCCCGATGATCCGGCGATCATGCATGGTGTATTGTCCGGCGCGTCTGCATATGTGTCAATGCACACCGAGATCATAACCTTCGCAATCCCGATCATTCGGACGGTTTCTTGCACGTGCGTGCCGGTTGGGATGGAAATATTGGTGATGATATTCCCAAATCTATCGACGGAAAGAATGGTCGGCTGCGGATCGTTCGATCCTCGCAGCGTCAGCCACGGCGCCACAGTCCGGCGCGCGGAAGTTCCGTATCGAAGGATCTTCTTTCCGTTTGCGATGTGAGCTGCAAGCGGTGCGAAAACATCTCTCCCGTGAAATGTCGCAGAACGAGGATGCAGAAGTAGTTTCGAGGCCTTGTCAAGGTCGACGGTAATGACTCTTGTATCCGGATGATCGGCAAGTACTAGGTCCAGAAGTCCGTTGTCGGGAGCGACAAACCACCTGCTGTCGACCTGTGCGACGACAACGCCTCTTTCGGTACCGACCTCCGGGTCGACCACGGCCACGACGACAGTCCCTCGGGGCATGTGCTTCTCCGCAGCCCACAGCGCGTACGCTCCCTGTCGTATTCGTCCCGGTTCCACTTCATGCGTGATGTCAATAATGCGGGCGAGAGGGACTTTCGTGAGAATGATCCCCTTCATCACGCCGACATAGTGGTCGGATGTGCCAAAATCGGACAGAAGGGCGATCGTGGGAGGATTGCGGTGCGGGGTCGGGGATCTCACGGTCGGTCCAGTCGCGCGGGACCGGTCAAACGATGGCGATGGCTTTGCCGCGTTTCGCGGATTTATAGATTGCATCCACGATCTTCATCCGGTGAACGGCTTCGTCGCCCGTGGAAATGACCGGATGGAGTCCGCGGAGTGCGCTGACCCAATGCTTGAGTTCATTCTCGTACGATTTCCTATACAGCGTCTGCGGCGTATCGATTGTCGCAGGAGCGACGTTGACGAGACTTCCATGCATGCGTTTCAGGATCCTGAAAGGATTGAGAGACCCGCTCCCTTCCGTTCCGAAACAATCGCAGTAGAAGAAATCCAGGTTCGACTCGAAAGACCAGCTGGCTTCGATCGTCAGGGTCGATCCGTTGGTCATGGTGATGAACACGATTGACGAGTCTTCGACGTCCTTGGTCATGTGCGTATAGTTCATCGCCGTCACTTCTCGCACTTCCGGGTATCCCATCATCCAGAAGGCAAGGTCGAACATGACGATGCCAAGGTCGAGTACGACTCCCCCACCCGACTGTTCCTTGCGCGTGAGCCACACGCCCTGTGCCGGGAGCTTTCGGAACCAGCCGGCTTTCGTGTAGAAGATCTTGCCGATGGCATGTTCCTCGATGAACGTTTTGAGGATCATCGAGTCGGGACGGAACCTGTTGTTCATGCCCACCATCAGCTTGCGGTGGTGCTTCTTCGCGGCGGCATTGATGGCGAGGGCTTCCGTCATCGTGCGCGCGAGCGGTTTCTCGACGAGGACGTCCTTCTTCGACTCGAGCGCCGCGATGGCAATATCGTGATGGACCTTCGTCGGCGTACAAATGTGCACGGCCGACATCCCCTCCTCTTCCTTTAACATCTTGTCAAAATCCGTGTACCAACGGCGGACGCCGAACTTTTCGGCTACAAACTGTGCCCGGGATTTTTCCTGATCACAGACGGCAACGAGCTGTGCATCCTGCAGTCTACTCAGGATCGGAAGGTGTGCTGTTTGAGCGATATTGCCAAGTCCAACGACGCCGATACGGACGCGTTCCATAAAATTCAGGGTTCTGCGAGTGCGAATGAACCGCTCTGTTGTCGCGAGGCCAGGAAGGCTTTGGCTACTTCGGCGATCCCCGGTGCATCGAGTTTCAGCATGTGATACAGCTCTTGAGGAGTTCCATGTTCCACAAAATCATCCGGCAGTCCGTGCAGTTTGACAGCAGTGTCGGTCGACCCGATCGACTGGAGTCCTTCGAGGACAGCGGACCCGAATCCTCCCTGGATAACGTTGTCTTCAATCGTGAGAAAATTCGGAATTCGAGCGGCGATCGAACTCACAATGTCGAGGTCGAGCGGCTTCACAAACCTCATGTTGACGACTTCCGCTTCGATGCCCTCCTTCGTGAGGAGTTCTGCGGCCTCCATCGCGTTGTTCACAAGCGGACCGACAGCGAGCAGGGCTATGTCCTTGCCGGTCCGGAGCGTTTCTCCTTTTCCGATCGGAATTTTTTCGAAGCCCGGCCGAAGGCTTAGGCCCAGAGCATTCCCCCTCGGATATCGCATGGCGATCGGGCCCTTCTTGTACTCTACGGCCGTATACAGCATGTCGCGGAGTTCCTGCTCATCTTTCGGCGACATGACGACCATTCCCTGGACACATCGCAGATAGGCGAGGTCCAGACTTCCGTGATGGGTGGGACCATCGGCACCGACGAGGCCTCCGCGATCGAGAACAAGCACGACATGAAGGCTCTGGAGCGCGCAATCGTGGACCACTTGATCGTAGGCACGTTGCAGGAACGTCGAGTAAATGGCCGTAACGGGAATATATCCTTCCGTGGCCAGGCCTGCGGCGAACGTGACAGCGTGCTGTTCGGCAATGCCGACGTCGAAAAACCGTTCGGGCATCTCCCGGTCGAGATGGATCAGACCCGTGCCATCGGGCATCGCTGCCGTGATCCCGACGACTTTCGGGTTCGCCCGGCAAATCTCCACAAGCGCTTTGCCGAAGATCGTCGTGTATGCCGGCTGTTCATTCGCTTTCTTCGGCGACACCCCCGTGATCTTGTCAAACGGTGTCACGCCGTGCATTCCCGTGACCTCTTTTTCGGCTGGTCCGTATCCCTTTCCCTTTATGGTCACGACGTGCACAAGGATCGGACCTTTCAGCTCTTGAACATGGCGGAAGATCTCGACGAGTTTTACGACATTGTGTCCGTTGAATGGACCAAAATACCGGAATCCGAGTGCCTCGAACAACATACCCGGCGTCATTACGGCCTTCAGTCCGCTCTCAACTTTGTGGGCCACAGCGCGCAAGCGATCGCCGAACGTGTCGAGTTTGCCCGTCAGGTCCCACACATTCGCCTTGAACTTGTTGTAGGTGGGATGCGTGAGCATCTCGTTGAAGTAGTTGTGGAACGACCAGAGGTTCGGCTTTTCCGAAGAGAGCGACACCATCTGGTTGTCGTTCAAAACGACGATCATATCTTTTTTGAGAAGCCCCGCATTGTTCATTGCTTCATACGCCATACCGCCGGTCAGTGAACCGTCGCCGACGATCGACACAACCTTGAAGTTTTTGCCCGCAAAATCCCGTCCAGCGGCGATGCCCAGTGCGGCCGATATCGCCGTACTGGCGTGTCCTGCGCCGAAGACATCGAACGGGCTTTCCGCTCTGCGCAAGAATCCGCTGAGGCCGTGAAGATGACGGATGGTATGAAGCTGGTCGCGCCGTCCGGTCAGGATCTTGTGCGGATACGCCTGATGTCCCGTGTCCCATACGAGCTTGTCATCGGGCGTATTGAACGCATAGTGGAGCGCGACAGCGAGTTCAACGGCGCCGAGACCGGCTCCAAAATGTCCACCGGTTTTAGAAATGCAGTCGACAAGGAAGTCCCGCACTTCGGCGGAAACTTTGCGAAGGTCGGCGACAGTGAGCTTGCGAAGGTCGGCGGGCGAGTCGATACGAGAAAGGAAGCTATACTGCGGGTCTGTCATGCGTTATTCATGTCGTTCAACGCGAACTGTCCTCCGGCATCCTTGGTGAGTTTGCGGATGCGTTGTTCTGCGGACCGTAACCGCTCGGCACACTCCCGGGACAGCTTGATCCCCTCTTCATACAGGTCGAGCGCCTCATCGAGCGAAACCGAACCCCCTTCGAGGGATTCAACGATCGCTTCCAGACGCTTCAACGTGTCTTCGAAGGAGGATGTTCTTGCAGTACGTTTCGCTGTCACAGCCGTTTCTCCAGGTGAGCCGCAACAGAGCCGTCGTGGAATTCAATCCGGGCCGACTCCCCTTCGACGACCTCATCGGCGCGTGTGCGGACGCCGTCGCGCGCTCTGACGATGGCAAAGCCCCGCTTGAGAACATTCTTCGGGTGGAGCGCGGAGAGCTTGCCGGCCAGTGTTGCCGTGCTTTCTTGTCTGTGTCGTAGAAAATGGCCGGCGGACACTTCCAGCGCCCTCGTGTGTTCATCCATTCGTTGGAGGTATTCCCGCAGCAGATCGCGGGGCCGGTTCAAAGCGTATGACCCCGACAATTGATGGAGATGGTCGCGCTCTGCTCGGAGCACTTCTTCCGTCCTGCGACGGGTAGTATACCACATATTGGCTAGAACTTCAAGAAGTTCACGCCGGTCCCGCACGACGAGCTCTGCAGCGGCTGTCGGCGTCGGCGCACGAAGGTCCGCCACAAAGTCCGCAATAGTAACGTCGACTTCATGCCCTACCGCGCTAACGACGGGCAGTCGCGACGCGGCGATCGCTCGCGCAACCTCCTCTTCGTTGAACGCCCAGAGATCTTCGAGCGAACCGCCTCCTCGGCCGACGATGATCAGGTTGACGCCGCCAAATGCGTTCATATCCGCGAGTGCGGCCGCGATCTCCTTCGCCGCGCCCGTTCCCTGGACGCGCACCGGCAGCACCACGAGTTCGACAGAGGGCATGCGTCTCGCGAACACCGTGATCATATCGTGCAACGCCGCCCCCGTTTCCGACGTGATGATGCCTATGCTCTCCGGGAATTCCGGCAGGACGCGCTTCCGAGCGGTGTCAAACAACCCTTCCGCCGCGAGTTTTCGCTTCAGAGCTTCAAACCGTGCTTGCAGCTCGCCGAGCCCGGACGGCTGAATGTGTTCGGCATCGATCTGGTACGCACCACGAGGGGGATACACCGTGATCGCACCCCGCACCGTGACCTTCATTCCGTCCTGCAGCTGGGACCGAAGAGTCTGTACACGGCTACGCCACATCACTCCGGAGATCTGGGCTCCCTCGTCCTTCAGCGTAAAATACAAATGGCCGGAGGTATGGAACTTTACGTTCGATAACTCTCCCTGTACCCACACGCGCGGGTAGCGTGTTTCCAATGACTGCTTGATCTGACGCGTGATCTCGGTGACTGATACTGCGGTTTGTTCTTCCATGGTCGTGGACGAACTTATGGAATGTTCGTCAGACATTCCATCGGCTGCATTGTCTTTCAGAGCAGTTCTCCCTAGATTAGCGTCACCACTACATCCATTCGCAGACATGGCCATCGACATTCTCGCTATCGGAGCCCACCCGGACGATGTAGATCTCACCTGCGGCGGCACTCTCGCCAAGGCCGTCGGTGACGGACGTTCCGTTGTGATCGCGGACCTCACACGGGGCGAACTCGGAACTCGCGGAACGCCGGAGATCCGCGCGCGTGAAGCTGCACAAGCTGCGTCCATACTTGGCGTCGCCGAAAGGAGGAACCTCGACTTGCCAGACGGCAACATCGAGGTCTCGAAAGAGAACGTGCGCACGGTCATGACGCTGCTGCGAGAGCTTCGTCCGCGCATTATCATTATTCCGCATTCCGAAGAGCGGCATCCCGACCATGTCCATGCGTACCGGCTGTGCAAAGAGGCTTGGTTCTACAGCGGATTACGGAATCTGCCGACATCGGCACACGGCCGCAACCAAGAGCCGCACAGACCGGAGAATTTCTTCGAATTCATGCAATGGTATGAGTTCCGGCCCTCGTTCATCATCGACGTCTCCGATGTCTACGAAACCAAGATGAAAGCCATCCGGTCGTTTGCCTCCCAGTTCCACAAACCGGACAGTACGGAACCTCCCACAAAGCTCAGCCGGCCCGAATTCCTCGAACTCATCGAGGTTCGGAGTCGGTATTATGGCAAGCGGATAGGAGTTCTTCACGGCGAACCATTTTTTTCGGTCGCCCCAATCGGCGTCAGGTCGTTCGATGATCTCATTATGGATAAGGGATAGACGGCCTTCGATTCACGCTCCGTCAAGGCCCGTGAGAAATGATCCGCGAATACACGCGATTTGCTATATCTTACGCCTAACTGGAACCCCGCCGCTTGAAAGTTCGTCAGATATTCGATAGGATTGCCAATGCGCGACCCGAACAATCTCCCCTATCTCTTACGTCTCCTGGATGACGAATCCGAAGTCGTTCGAGAGAATGTGCTAACCCAGCTGTCCGCGTTCGGGCCCTTCCTCGAGATCGAACTCTCCCGGTTTAACATTCCCACCAGTCCCCAGCAACGTCTTCAGTTGCGGAATCTCCTCGGTCAGCATAGCCGACGCTGGCTGATCGACCATTGGCCGAGTTGGAAAGAAGAAACGGAGGACAAAGCGCGGCTTGAACGTGCCCTCGCGCTTATCGCCGAATTTCAATACGGACCCGGATACCCCTCACACCTTACGCCGTCGCTCGACAGGCTTGCCGGCGAGTTTCGCAAAAGAACGTCCGGCATTGACCCCCTTGCGCTCGCGGCGTTCCTGTTCAAGACAAAGGGATTGCAGGGGGCCGAGACTGATTATTTCAACCCGTTCCACAGTAATCTCGTTTATGTACTCGAAGAAGGTCACGGCAATCCTTTGAGCCTCACCGCCATCTATATGCTCGTCGGCCATCGTTTCGGACTCGAGATCGAAGGCTGCAATTTTCCCGGACACTTTCTCGCGCGTACTCGATTTGCCGAGAAAACTTTCGTTGTCGACTGCTACAACGGCGGACGATTCCTTGACAAGAACGATCTGGTGTCGGTCAACAAAGGACCTGCCATGAGAATCGGAGAATTGCTGGAGGCCGATTGCCCGGCCGAGAAGATTATCGCCCGTTCGCTGAACAACCTCGTTCACGCGTATCGCCAGGAGGACCAGCCGGAGAATGTGGACCTCATGCAACGACTGCTCAAGGAGATCGACGACGAACCGCCCGCGAAAGACGAGGGTGAAGAACAGTGACCACGGGTCAACTCCGACTGTGCGCTGGTGGTTCTCAGGGTGAGCCGGGAAGGGCCAGAAACAAGAAACCCTGAATTCTCATCGAAGTCAGGGTCTCTTTTTGCACTTACCGGCACTCGAACCTGAAACTTACTTGATCAGACTTCTTCGGCCTTTATGCCATTTGCCAGATGGGCAATTGATTCGTTCTGAACTCTGCCATCCCGCAGGCGAATGCACCTGTGAACCTCTCTCAGGTTATCCGGATTATGAGTGACAATAACGATGGTATGCCCCTCATCGTTCAATGAACCTAGCAGTTCCATTATCTCTTGGCTTGTCGCCGAGTCCAAGTTTCCCGTGGGTTCGTCCGCCAAGA